>Ga0172367_10000033_pt1 | contig 195022 bp, 185 predicted proteins | sample Lak10m_FD_114542 | JGI IMG/M metagenome (GOLD analysis project Ga0172367, IMG submission 114542) | Freshwater microbial communities from Kabuno Bay, South-Kivu, Congo - kab_022012_10m | ecosystem: Environmental > Aquatic > Freshwater > Lake | place: Democratic Republic of the Congo... | reverse complement strand
GGTCAAATATGAAACAACAGAACTTTCCGTGGTGGATGATTACGCTCATCATCCGACGGAGATTGCCGCGACGATCGAGGCTGCGAGATTATGCGCGCGTCGCCGCGTCGTCGTTGTTTTTCAGCCTCACCGTTTCACCCGCACCAAGCTTCTTTTGGATATGTTCCCAAGGAGTTTTGAAAAGAGCGACTATCTGGTGGTGACGGACATTTACAGCGCCGGAGAAGATCCGCTGGAGGGGGTTTCGGCCCAGGGTCTGGCTGATCGCGTCAGGAGCGCGACACGCCTGTCCGTGGATTATGTCAGTAAGGAAAAGGTCGTCGAACATCTTAAAGGGCGCATCCAGAAGGACGATCTTGTGCTTTTTCTGGGGGCCGGCGATATCACCAGGTTGAGCGATGAATTTGCCAAGAGCTTTCAAAAATAAGGTCAAGAGAGGCGAGCTTCTGCGGCGTCACACGACATTCGGTATCGGCGGAGAGGCGCTGGGGTGGTATGAACCTGCGGATGCCAGGGAGCTTTCGGATTTTTTAAGGCTCCTGCCGAAACGTGCGGATATTTTTGCCATCGGCGCCGGCAGCAATCTTCTTGTCAAAGACGGCCCGATCAGGAAAATATTCATATGTTTTTCACGGCCCGCTTTTCGCAGGATCGTTGTTTCCGGCGACCGGGTGAGGGCGGGGGCCGGCGTTTCGTTGGGAGCGCTGGTCAGGGCGCTGGCGGCCAAAGGCTTGACAGGACATGAATTTTTGGCGGGCATCCCCGGGACTCTCGGCGGGGCGGTGGCGATGAACGCAGGCGCCAGGACCGCATTCGACGATCCGCACAGTTACTGCGAGATGAAAGATATCGTGCAAGATGTTGACGTCATGGATCGGCGCGGCCGGATACGGACGCTGGGGAAAGACAGGATAAAATTTTCTTATCGGCATTCTTCGCTGGGGCCGCTGTTTATTCTGGGGGTATCTTTGAAGTTTCGCCGCGGCTCATCTGCCCGGAGCCGGAAAATGGCCGCAAAGATCCGCACGGAGAGGCTGGGGTTTCAGGAATGGTCTTGTCCGAGCGCCGGAAGTTTTTTTAAGAATCCACGCGGCATTGCCGCCGGCCGCCTGATTGATCTCTGCGGGCTCAAAGGTGTCTCTGTGGGAGGTGCGTGTGTCAGCTCCAAACATGCGAATTTCATCGTGAATAAAGGCGGCGCGACATACGGCGATGTTATGAAGCTCATGGAAATTGTCCGTAAGACCGTGTATAATCGTTACAAAATTCGTTTGCAGCCAGAGGTTAAAATTGTCTCTTGATCCAGGACGCATCGGTGTCATGATGGGGGGGTGTTCTTCTGAGAGGGAGATATCCTTGAAGTCCGGCCGCGCCGTTGTCGGCGCCTTGCAGGAAGGCCGGTTTGATGTCGTCGCTCTGGACGTGCAGAGCGAGACGCAAGAGGATATCCGCCGGTTGGTCCGCGAGAATATGGTGGATGTCGTTTTTGTCGCCATGCACGGCGGGTTCGGCGAGGACGGTCGTCTTCAGGAGATCCTAGAAAAGATTCCCGTCCGCTATACCGGCCCCGGCGCACAGGCCAGCCGTATGGCGATGGACAAGATCGTTTCCCGCCGCCGTTTTGCGCAGGCGGGTTTGCATGTGCCCCGTTCGGTAGTTGCCAGGAAGGGCCGGAGATATCTTTTGATGGCCGGGTGGCTCAGGGCGCCGTTTGTGGTCAAACCATCAGCGCAGGGTTCCAGCATCGGCATCAGCTTTGTGGCCGGCCGCAAAGGCCTGCCGGGCGCGATCGCCGAAGCGCACCGTTACGGCGAGGACGTTCTCGTTGAGGAATTTATCCGCGGCCGCGAGCTGACGGTGGCTATCGTGAACGACCGGCCCCTGCCGGTGGTGGAGATCCGGCCCAAAAAAGGCTTTTTTGATTTTGAGGCCAAATATCACAAGGGGCTGACGGATTATATTGTCCCGGCCCAACTGGACCGGCGTCTGGCCGCGCGCATCCAGGCCGACGCGCTTAAAGCTTATCGGGCGCTGGGGTGCCGGCACCTTTCCCGAGTCGACGTGATCCTAAAGGGCGAGAAGACCCCTTATATTCTTGAAGTCAATACGATTCCCGGCATGACGGAAACGAGCCTGCTGCCTAAAGCGGCGGCCGCGGCGGGAATGAACTTTGTCCAATTGTGCCGTTCTCTTGTCGAGATGGCCTGTGCACAAGCAGCGGAACCGGCAACAGCGTCCTGTTGATCAGATCATGGCGAAGAAAAAAAAGAATAGCAGCAATGGCGGGCCGTTTTTCCTTCTTGTGGTCCTCCCTTTGGCGGCCATCGTCCTTTCCGGCTGGGCGATCGTCAAAGGTATCCATCATTACGTGACCACTTCCCATTATTTCAAGATCCGGGAACTGCGTGCCGAAGGGATCGGCGACCAGCGGTATCTGGAAATGATCAAGAATGACGTGGTGGGTGTCAATATTTTCCGTTTGGATGCGACAGACCTGGCGGAGAGGACGCGCCGGCGTTTTCCCAATTTTTACTCTGTCAGCGTCCGCCGCATCCTGCCGTCGCAACTTCTGATCGTCGCCAAGGAACGCCTGCCGGTTGTCTGGATTAAAGGAGACGTTTATTATATGATGGATGCCAACGGTGTCGTTGTCGGAACGGCGCCCCTGGGCGAGACGCCGACTTTGCCGCTTTTGACCGGCATGGACAGCAAGCTGGCCAGGCTTAAAACGGGCGCGACTTATTCTTTCGCGGCCTTGCACAGGGTCCTGGTTTTGGCCAAAATCCTGAAAGCGCATGCCGCAGACATCCGCGAAGCCATTCCCGGCATGTCCCTGTTCGTGATAAGTCTGGATGCGGCAGATCCGGAGGAGTTATCTTTTTATCTGAACCCGGCTATCGAGGTAAAAGTCGGAGACAGGAATTTTGACAGCCGTATTTCGCTCTTGCCGGCGATTTTGAGGACGATCTCCAGCGATATGAGCCGCATCAAATATATCGACCTGCGCCCCAAGGAACCCGTAGTGGCCACAAAGGACACCTCTAAACGATAGGCTTCCCATGATACTTTTAAAGAAGGACAAAAAGAGGGCGCAGCGCAATGTCTTTTATGCTCTCGATATCGGTTCGCAGAAGATAACGCTTAGCAGTGCGCGCGTAGCGGCTGACCATGAACATCTCGAAGACGTTGTTTTGGAGAGCATGCCGGCCAAGGGAATTTTTAAGGGGGTCGTCAATGACTTGGCGCTTCTTTCGGACAGCATCCGTCAGGTCGCAAAGCGCATGGAAGCCCGCCAGGGGCAGAAGATCTCGCGCCTGGCCATCAGCATCAATGGGAATTATATCCAGGCTAGGCACAGCACGGCGGCCGTCGCTTTGGCGGAACGCGGCACGCGCACCATCACTAAAAGGGATGTGGATCGTCTCAATCAGCAGGCGCGCACGCTGGGACTGGAGCTCGATGAGCACCTTTTGCACGAGTATCCGCAGGGGTATTCCGTTGATCGCCATAACATGACGCTTAATCCGCTTGGTCTTCACGGCCGCAAGCTTCAGGAGGACCTGTTGTTGGTCTGCACGCCCGCCTCTTATGTGGAGAATATCGTCCGTGCCGTCGAGCATGCCGGTTGCGATGTCACGATGGTCGCTTATTCCGGGATCGCGGCGGCTCAGGCCGTTCTCTCTTTGGATGAAAGGGATAAGGGGGCGATTTTGGTGGACGTGGGAGAGACGTTGACGGGCGTCGTGATTTACCGGGAAGGGGTCGCGCGGCACCTGGGCATCCTTTCGTTCGGCGGAAAGAATATCACGGAGATCATCGCAAATTTTTGCCACGTTCCCTTGGCTTCTGCAGATGAGATCAAGAGGACGTCTTTGGAGCTGACGGCAGAAGCTGAGGAATCTGAAGAAGTGATGATCAAGTCGGATGATGTCTATCGTTCCGTCAAGAAGACGGAGCTCGCCGGAGCCATAGCGCCTGAGATCGATAAATTCCTGGAATTCCTCAAGAAAGCGATCCTCGATAGCGGTGTCGAGAATGTTTCTTCTTTCGGTGTCGTCGTGGTGGGGGGATTGAGTCTCTTGGAGGGATTGTTGGAGAGGATGGAACGGACGCTGGGGCTTTCGGTCCGGATGGGTCTGCCGGGGGGAGAGGCAGGTCAGTTGGCTCTGTCTCAGGCGCCCCTCTATGCTTCAGCCGTGGGATTGCTGGAGATGCAATTTGAAGATTACCGTAATTCCTGTTTTTTCCTTCAGGCCCGGCAAAAGGGTCCCTGGCGTAAACTCGCCGATTATCTGGCAGACCTCTACCACGATTATTTTTAATGAGGCCATAACTTACGGAGCCGTCGCGTTGTTTTTGGCGACGTAAGTTACAAGGCCGAATTAATCCGCCGATTTTTATTGGCGGATAAATCAAAGCCATAACTTACGGAGCCGTCGCGTTGTTTTTGGCGACGTAAGTTATAAGGTCGCCTGCCTTTGGCCTCAGCCAAGGCAGGCAGGAATTAATCCGCCAATGTACTGGTGGCGGATGGAACCATGGCATGACTTAGCGAACCGATGGCCGTAGGCGGCGAAGCTAAGTCATAGGCCCGAATTTGAGCCTTGGCCTGTCCTTGACCTTCGGCCAGGGTTGATCCGCCTCCGGCGGAAATCCGCCGACGTTCTTATGGCGGATACATCAAAGACGGGGGCGGCGTTTGTGTTTATGCTGCCGTGTCCTCATTGACACTCCGCCGGATTTGTGTTACCCTGCACCAGTCCGCAGGACGGTAACGGTATAGAATTCCGCCGTATTTCAGAGTCAGATGCAGGGGTGGTCAGATGTGGATGTTTTAAGAAGATGATCCGCGAGAACATCTCTGAGGTCAAAGAGAGGATAATCCGGGCCGCGCAACGCGCAGCGACGGATCCCTCTGAAATCACGCTTGTTGCGGTGACTAAGAATGTTAGTGCGGAAGATATGTGCCGGGCCGTGGACGCCGGAACCACGCATATCGGCGAAAGCAGGGTTCAGGAAGCTCTTTCGAAATACGACCGTGTCCGGGCCCATGCTTCGGCAAGAGGCATCGCCTTGGTTTGGCATATGATCGGCCACCTGCAGACCAATAAGACCAGGGAAGCTGTCCGTCTTTTTGATTTGATTCACTCTGTGGATAGTGTCCGTCTGGCGCGGCAGATCGATAAGCAGGCCGCCGCTATCGGCAAGGTCCAGAATGTCCTCATGGAGGTCAAGACATCTCCCGAGGCTGCGAAGTATGGATTCATGCCGGATGACGTTGAGGGCGCTTTAAAGGAGATGGCATCTTTGGATCATCTGTCCGTGAAGGGGCTGATGACGGTGGCGCCGGCTGTGCATGATCCCGGAGAGGCGCGTCCTTATTTCAGGACGCTGAAGGAGCTATTGATCAGGGTTAACGAATTACGAGTTACGAATTACGAGTTACGAATATTATCCATGGGCATGACGGATGATTTCGAGGCTGCCGTAGAGGAAGGGGCGACCCTTGTTCGCGTCGGCCGCGGGATCTTCGGCGGCAGGAAAGGAAGATGAGCCATCGTTCGGCCGTAGGGATCATTGGATGCGGGAACATGGGAGCGGCCCTCACGGAAAATCTTGTGAAGTCGTGGGGGGCCGATCACATTTTTGTTTTTGACAAGGACCCGCAGAAACAAAACGCCCTTGAGAGGCATTTTCGTGTCCGCGGCGTTTCCGGCCTTGATGATCTTGTCGATTCCTGCGAGACGATCATCATCGCCGTCAAACCGCAGGATATTGATACAGTCCTCGATGTTTTAAAAGGCCGGTGGGACAAGCTGGTCGTTTCTATTGCCGCCGGCATGACGCTTCGGTATCTTTCGGCCAGGATAGGTTCCCGCGTGCCTCTGGTGCGCGCCATGCCTAATCTGAATGCCGTTGTCGGCGCCAGCATGACGGCGATTTCCTGCAACGGCGCCGTTGCGGAGCCCCAGAAGGAAACGGCCGCCAGGGTCTTTGAGTCCGTCGGCAGTGTTATTTTTATCAAAGAAGAGTTGATGAATGCCTTTACGGCGGTCGCGGGCAGCGGCCCGGCTTTCATCGCCTATCTGAGGGACGATATGGATTCAGAGACCGTCAGGGATATTTTTGTGAAGGAAGCCCTGGCATTTGGTTTTGATCCGGCAGCCGCGGAATTCATTGTGGACAAGACGATGGCAGGCACGCAGAAGATATTGCAGAATTTCGACAGGGATATTTTTATCAAAAGGGTTTGTTCCAAAGGAGGGACGACGGAGGCCGGCATGGAGGCATTTGTGACCAGGCACAAGACCGCCGAGGGGCTCTCCGAGGCGATCCGCGCGGCTTGCCGCCGGGCGGGCGAATTGGCAAAGATATAGACGGGTTTAAAGAGGGGGAGATATGCCCAAAATCGGCATCATCGGCGGAAGCGGCATTTATAAGATCGAAGGGATGAAGGCATTGAAAGAGGTCCGGGTCAAGACGCCATTCGGCGATCCTTCCGATTGTTACAGGGCGGGGCAGCTTGCGGGAGTGGATGTCGTATTCCTGCCGCGTCACGGTTCCTCCCATACGATCAATCCGTCGCAGATCAATTACAGGGCCAATGTTTTCGGCATGAAGAAGCTTGGAGTTGAAAAACTGATCTCTGTCTCTGCTTGCGGCTCGCTAAAGAAAGAACACAAGCCTCTTGATTTCGTTCTTCCCGATCAGTTTGTCGATAGGACCACCGGCGGCCGCTGCATGACGTTTTTCAGCGGCGGCATCGTCGCCCACGTGGGTTTCGGCCAGCCTGTCTGCCCGGAGCTTCTGGACCTTATCTGGGGTGCGGCGCAGGCCTTGGGCCTCAGCGCCCACAAGGGTGGGACTTATCTGAATATGGAAGGCCCGGCGTTTTCGACAAAGGCCGAATCTCATCTTTACCGTTCCTGGGGCATGGACATCATCGGCATGACAAATATGGCTGAGGCGAGGCTGGCCCGCGAGGCAGAGATGTGCTACGCCACGATCGCCGCCGTCACGGATTACGACTGCTGGTATGAATCAGAGGAGTCGGTGACCGTGGAGATGATCGTGGCGAATCTTAGGAAAAATGCCGAGAATTCCAAGAAACTTGTCGGTGAGGTCGTCAGGAGGCTGGGATCGGTCTCATCGTCCTGTGCATGCTCGGAATCATTAAAATACGCGATCGTCACGGATAAGAAGGCGATTTCCGCAAAAATCAAAAAGGACCTCAAGCCCATTATAGGTAAATATATCTAAAGCTTCAGGCTTATAACTTAAAACCATGGATTATAAATCGACATTAAACCTGCCTCAGACGGACTTTTCCATGAAGGCCAACCTGAGCGCAAGGGAACCTGAGACCCTCGCCCGGTGGGAAGAAATGGGATTATATGGGAAGATCCGCCGTGCCTTCCAGGGCCGCGAACTCTTCATCCTTCACGACGGACCGCCTTACGCCAACGGCCACATCCATATCGGCCATGCCTTGAACAAGATCCTCAAGGACGTTATCGTCAGGTATAAGACGCTGCGCGGCTACGACGCGCCGTATATCCCCGGATGGGATTGCCACGGCTTGCCTGTGGAGCACCAGCTTTTCAAGGACCTCAAAAAAAATAAAGACCAGATCGACCGGGTGGCCTTCCGCATGATGGCCTACGATTACGCCATGAAATACGTCGCCATCCAGAGGGACGAATTCAAGAGATTGGGGATCATCGGCGACTGGGAACATCCTTATCTGACCCTCGACAGGAAATATGAGGAGGCGATCCTGAAGTCTTTTGGACGCCTCGTCGAGGAAGGCTACATCTATCGCGGCCTCAAACCCGTGCACTGGTGTTTCCGCTGCGAAACGGCCCTGGCCGAGGCCGAGGTGGAATACGAGAATCATGAATCGGATTCCATCTACGTGAAATTCGCGCTTAAAGACGAGGAGCATGCGCGCCGCCTGGGTATTTCTTTCGAGGGCAAGAAGCCGCCGTCCATCTGTATCTGGACGACGACGCCGTGGACGCTCATGGCCAATGTGGCTGTCGCCGTGCATCCGGACATGGAATATGTTCTTGTGGATTTTAAGATAGGCGAGCGCATGATCGTGGCGCGCGATCTTTTTGAGACTTCGCTGAGAGAAAAATTTGAATCGGACGGCGAACCGCGCGTCGTTAAGCGTTTTCTTGGCAAAGAGCTTGAAGGTCTTGTGTATCGTCATCCTTTCGGGTTGCGGGAGGGCCGCGTTGTCCTGGCGGATTATGTCTCCAGGGAAGACGGGACGGGATGCGTGCATACCGCGCCGGGCCACGGCCAGGAAGATTTTATGACGGGGCAGAAGTATCATCTCGACGTCGTCATGCCCGTTGATGAGCGCGGGCGTTTTCTGCCCGATGCGGCCGATTTTGCAGGTCAGCGCGTTTTTGACGCCAATGCCGGGATCATCCAGAAACTTTCGGATCTCGGGTGCCTGAAGCTGGCGTCCAAGATCACGCATACCTATCCGCATTGCTGGCGGTGCAAACAGCCGGTCATCTTTCGCGCGACACAGCAGTGGTTTCTCAAGATCGATCACAAGGGCCTTAGGCAGGATTTGCTCGGCGTGATCCGCGATCAGGTCGCCTGGGTGCCGGCGTCGGGGCGCGAGCGCATCTCGGCCATGGTCGAGAACAGGCCTGATTGGTGTCTGTCGCGACAGCGTTATTGGGGTGTGCCTATTCCCGCCGTCGTCTGCCGTGCCTGTCACAACCATATCCTGGATGCGCGCCTGATCGAAAAGCTCGCGGCCCGGGTCGCTGCCGAGGGGACGGACGTCTGGTTCAAGAGCGACGTCGCAGAATTTTTGCCGAAGGATCTGCGTTGTGTCTGCGGCTCTTCGGCCTTTGACAAATCGACGGACATCCTCGACGTGTGGTTTGATTCCGGGGTCAGCCATCAGGCGGTCCTCAAAGATGTGCCTGGTCTTAAACTGCCGGCAGACCTGTATCTGGAAGGGTCCGACCAGCATCGCGGGTGGTTCCAGGCGTCCCTGATCCCGTCGCAAGCCATCGACCGCCGGCCGCCCTTCAAAACCGTCCTGACCCACGGATTTGTGGTCGATGCGCAGGGCCGCAAGATGTCTAAGTCCCTGGGCAACGTCATTTCTCCACAGGAGATCATCAAGGACTTTGGCGCCGATATCCTGAGGCTCTGGGTCCTGTCGAGCGACTATAACGAGGATGTGCGTATCTCCAAGGAGATCCTGAATTTCACCGCCGACGCTTATCGCAAGATCCGCAATACGGCGCGCTTTATCCTCGGCAATTTGAGCGATTTCGATCCGGATGCAGACCGCCTGGGCCGCCAGGAGCTTTGCGACATCGACCGATGGGCGCTTTCGCGCCTGGCGCAGCTGGTCGACGGCGTCACGCGGGCCTACGACAGCTATCTTTTTTATCATGTGTTCCAGAAGCTCTTTGCTTTTTGCAATGAGGAGATGTCGTCGGTGTATCTCGACATCCTCAAGGACAGGCTGTATACGGCGGGCAGGCGCTCGAAAGAGCGGCGTTCGGCGCAGACGGTGATCTATGACATTCTCGACGCTTTGATGAGGATGCTGGCGCCGGTGTTGCCTTTTACGAGCGAGGAGATTTATCGCTCCATGCGTCATCGCAAAGGCGAAGTTGTGGAGAGCGTACATTTGTCTTCTTGGCCGGCCTTCGACGGCGCAGAGACAGAAAACGGCACAAACAAAGACATCGACAAGATTTTGGAGATACGGCCGGCTGTCCTTAAATCGCTGGAAGAAGAAAGGACAAAGGGCAAGATCGGAAGTTCTCTTGAAGCCAAGGTCATCCTGACCTTTAAAGACAAGCAGGCGTCCGAGGTCTTCTTCCGTTTTGCGCAGCAGCTGCGTTATTTTTTCATCGTCTCATGCGTTGAGCTCAAGACCGATGCGTCTCTGGGGGGTTCGTTTGTCATCAGCGTTGTGCATGCCGAAGGGAAAAAGTGCAGCCGCTGCTGGAATTATACCCAGGACACCGATGCTGATGCGGCTTATCCGGGCATCTGCGGCCGTTGCGTGCAGGCGATCCGGGGATGAGGCGCGGAAAGGCGCGGGTTGGTATTTTATAAAGTCATGCCCTCAGGGATCCACCCGCCACTAAAACGTCCGCCATCACTTCTTTGGCGGACGGCCGATGACGCTCTGGTAGCGGCCGCCGGCGGGTTTCCCCGCCGAGCGGGATTTCGCCAGATAGAAAATTTCGGTGCTCAAAATTCGGGCAGATGACTTAGGTCGCTCGTCCTGTGGACAGGCTCCCTAAGTCATGCCCTTATAAAAAAAGATTGCCATTTGTTTTCATTCAATATATAATTGAACAGTTTTCAAAACATATCGTAACGTAAATTCTGCCTGCCGGTGAAACAGGGAGCCACAGACATGCAAAAGAGAAAGACTGCCAAGCAAGGTAAAATGGACAAAAAGACCTCTGAGTTCTATAAGAAGCTCCTTTTGGAAAAGCGCGAAGACATCCTTGGCGACATCTCGCAAATTTCAGAAGAGACGCTCAAGAAATCCCAGAAGGACGCCTCCGGCGATATCTCCGGCTACACCTTCCACATGGCCGACGTGGCCACGGATAATTATGACCGCGAATTCTCGCTGGGGCTGGCTTCCAAGGAACGCGGCGTCCTCATGGAAATCAACTATGCCCTCCAGAAGCTTCAGGAAGGCCGCTTCGGTTTGTGCGAATCCTGCAAGAAACCCATCTCCAAGGTTCGGCTCAAGGCCGTTCCTTACACGACGCTGTGCCTGAAGTGCCAGCAAGCCAAAGAAAAAAGGTGAAGCTTCGCCGATAGGTCTGTTTTGCAACAGGTTGGCGGTCCCTTTTCATTTCGCTTGGCGCCGAAGAAGAAACCGCCGAGTCTTTTTGGCGGAACTTCACTTTTCGCCGGATGCCTATTCTCCAAGTGATCCTCATCGCTGTCGGAGTCGTCTCACTGGACCGGCTCACTAAGTCGGCCGCCGAGACGTACCTCTATGCGGTCGACACCCATCCGGTCATTCCTCATGTTTTTCATCTGACCCTTGTGCACAATACGGGAGCCGCCTTTGGATTTTTGCGCGGCGGCGCCGGTTTCCTTATCCTGACGACTCTTTTTTGTATTGTGATGATGATGGCCCTGCTTAAAAGCAGGCGCCTCTTGAATAAATTCTTCGGCCTTGCCGAGATCGACGGCTGGCTATGTCTTTCTTTCGGCCTGATCCTGGGAGGGGCCGTCGGCAATCTGATAGACCGTCTGAGGTTTTCCTATGTGATCGACTTTCTGGATTTCCGTGTCTGGCCGGTCTTCAATGTGGCGGATTCCGCCATTACAGTCGGCGCGGCGGTTTTGTTTCTGAAGATTCTTCTTCACGAGAAAGGGAAACAGTATGGCCCCAGTCATCTATAGTTGCAGCTTGTTTACGATCTATACCTACGGTGTCTTTGTTGCCGTCGCATTCCTTGCGGCTACCTGGTTGATCACAAGACACGCGGTGCGCCTGGGGTTCGATCCGGAAGTCATCGGGAATTTTCTGATTTTTGCGTTGGTGTGCGGGATCTTGAGCGCGCGCATTTTTTACATCGTCCTCAACTGGAGCGAATTCTCATCGGATCTCCCGGAGATCTTCAGGTTGTATCACGGCGGTCTGATTTGGTACGGCGGTTTGATAGGAGCGATGCTGTGCGGTGTTTTATTTTTAAAGAAAAAACGTCTCTCGATTCCCGCCGTTGCCGATCTTTGCGCGCCGTATCTGGCCCTGGCGCAGGCCATCGGCCGCATCGGCTGTTTTTTTAACGGCTGTTGTTACGGCAAACCGTCCGTGCATGGTCTTTTTTTTCCTGCCCACGGCCGCGTGCTTTTTCCTTCCCAGATCGTCGATGCCCTGAGTCTTCTTCTTGTCTATGCGGTCTTGCGGCTTATCCGGGGGCAGAAGCCGGGACAGCTGTTCGGTCTCTATCTGTTTCTGGCGGCCCTCCAGCGATTTCTTATGGAGTTCCTGCGCGGGGATGAGAGGCCTTTCTACGGCGGTCTAAGCATTTACCAGTGGATAAGCCTGGGTCTTGCGGCCGCGGGCATCCTTGTGTATACATGGGCCTTTGCCGGGCATAAAAAGCCTTCGACAAAAAATGCATGACAAGTTCCGCCGGGGGGAGGACGCATGACCCTGAAACAGTCAGCGATTTCGGAAGAGGCCGTGAATACACGGCTGGATATTTTTCTGGCAAAATCCGAGCCTGATTTCTCCAGGACTTTCATCAAAGACTGGATCTTGAAAGGCAAAGTTTTTGTCAACGGCCAGGCCGCCAAGCCGCATTACCGGCTCAAGGCAAAGGATGAGCTTTCCTGGGAAACGCCGCAAGCTCCGCAGGCGCAGATCCGGGCCGAGAATATCCCGCTGGATATTCTCTATGAAGACAACGATGTTATTGTGATCAATAAACCGGCGGGCATGGTCGTGCATCCCGGCGCCGGTCAGGAAACCCATACATTGGTCCATGCCCTCTTGTACCATTGCGGCGAACTTTCAAGCGTCAGCAGGGAACGGCCCGGCATTGTGCATCGTCTCGATAAGGAAACGTCCGGCGTCATGGTCGCGGCGAAAAACAATCAGGCGCATCTGAATCTGGCCCGGCAGTTCAAGAAGCATTCGATCCGCCGGCGCTACCTCGCCCTTGTGGAAGGCAGCGTTCCTTTTGACGAAGGTATCGTCGACGTGCCCCTCAAGCGGCATGCCATTGACCGCAAGAAGATGTCCGTCAGTTTTTCCGATGAGGCCAAGGAGGCCCGTACCTTCTATCATGTGCTGGGACGGTTCAAGGATTATACGGCCGTCGAGCTTCTCCCGGAAACGGGCCGGACGCACCAGCTGCGCGTGCACATGTCCTACCTGGGGCACCCTATTCTCGGTGACGCCGTTTACGGCCGCAAAAAGAATTTCTCCCGTCTCGCCCTGCATGCCAAAGATCTCGGTTTCGAGCATCCGGCGACAAAAGAACCCGTCGAGTTCTCTTCCCCTTTGCCCCCGGAAATGAAAAAAGCCATGCCCGGCCTGAAGATCGGCTAGTGCGGTCTGATGCCGGCAGATTCTGTTTTTATGGTCTCTCCTTGGCGGCATTCTCCGTAATTTGTGTCTGTCCTCTTCTAGTAGATGTAGACTCCGCGTCCATTTTCATGTTATAATCCTACTTCAATCCTTCGGCAGGAATCCCTGGCTCTGGTCTCGGCCTACGGCCGAGGCCGAAGCCGGGGAGGAATGCGGTGTTGCTTCGGCAGGGAACCCTGGGGGGATTCCACTGAAATCTATGCAGATCAAACCTTGCAAGGCGATCCACGGGACCATCGAGCTTCCCGGCGACAAGTCCATTTCTCATCGCGCGGCGATCCTGTCGTCTCTGGCTAAGGGAAGAACGGAGATCCGCCGGTTCCTTTTTTCCGACGATTGTCTTGTAACCTTGAACGCCTTAAAGGCCCTGGGAGTCGGCGTCAGGATATTCAGGCGCGAGCGCCGGGTGATCATCGATTCTTCTGGAGCGCTGTGCCCGCCGAGGAGTTCTTTGGACATGAACGAATCCGGGACGAGCGCACGCATGCTCATGGGGCTTTTGGCAGGTCAGGGGTTTGCTTCACGTCTGACAGGTGCGCCTTCGCTTTTGAAGCGGCCGATGGCGCGTGTCATCAAGCCTTTAAGCTTGATGGGGGCCGGGATCCAGGCCCGCCGCAAAGGAGGGAAGGATTATCTGCCGGTTTTGATCCGGCCGTCTTTTCTTCATGGCATATGTTGGAGACAGGAAGTGGCCAGCGCCCAGGTCAAGTCGGCGCTTCTTTTAGCCGGACTATTTGCTCAAGGAGAAACATACGTCCATGAGGCCGTGCCGACTCGAGACCATACCGAACGGATGTTGAGGTTTTTCGGGGCCGATCTTCGCATGTCCGGCGGCGGCATCATGGTCAGAGGGGGAGAATTAACCTCTCCGGGTCTTGTAATTGTGCCTGGCGATATTTCGAGCGCCGCATTTTTTATCGTAGCTGCATTAGTGCTTAAAGGGTCGCGTCTTGTCTTAAAGCACGTGGGTGTCAATCCTACGCGTACAGGCGCTATCCGGGTTTTGCAGAGGATGGGAGGGCATATCCGTCTGATCTCCGGACAAAAGGGCTATGAGCCGGTGGCAGACCTGGATATACGTTCCAGCGGGCTTGGGGGCACGAGGATCAGGTCAGCGGAGATACCGAGTCTGATCGATGAATTGCCTGTCCTTATGGTTGCTGCTTCCTTGGCCGAAGGCCGGACCGTCATCGAAGGGGCGGGAGAGTTGCGCGTCAAAGAAACGGACCGCATCCGGTCCATGAGCTGGAATCTCAAGAAAGCTGGTGTTAAGATTGGCACGAAAGTCACTGCAGGAAGAGAAGATATCGTGATTGCAGGGTCAGGCGGCATTAAAGGAGAAAATTTCAGGAGTTTTGGCGACCATAGAACAGCCATGGGCATGTATGTGGCGGCTTTGGCTGCCTCCGGGGCCTCTTCCCTGGACGATCCTGCGTGCGTCGGCAAGTCTTTTCCGGAATATTTCAGCACATTTAAACATCTGATTGTCAGATGATAAGTTTGCGTCTTGTTCAAACAGGTTTTCGGCGGTTTTTGGAAGAATTTTAGCCTGGGAAATATTTATTGACAGCCCCAGCCGCCTCTGCTAATATTTAAAAAATCAACCCAATCCACCCCGCACCCAGAAGCCCCACGTGATAAAGGTGAAGATAGGCGGTATTTTCAAACACCGCCATGGGCATTCGGGCGTGATGTCCTGCCTGTCGGAGACAGGCGACCACGGCGGAATCACGAAAACAAAAAGAACCACGGTCTGCCGTGGGAACTCTACCAACCCTATTAGACATGACCCAATTATCCAAATTACCCAAGAGGACGTTTAATTACGTATCTGGTTTGTTTTCCAATGATATGGGCATTGATTTGGGGACGGCTACGACCCTTGTGTATGTTAAAAATGAGGGGATCGTTTTGTGCGAACCGTCGGTCGTGGCCCTGAAGAAAGGGGTTACTGTTAACCGTGTCCTGGCGGTTGGTGATGAGGCAAAGAAGATGTTGGGCCGCACGCCAGGGAATATCCTGGCGATCAGGCCCATGAAAGACGGCGTCATTGCGGACTTCGATATTACGGAGGCGATGTTGCGTTATTTCATCAAGAAGATCCATCGCCGCCGCGTGCTGGTTTCTCCGCGCATGGTGATCGCAATTCCTTCCGGCATCACCGAGGTCGAGCGCCGGGCTGTTAAAGATTCGGCCCTGCGTGCCGGCGCCAGGGAGGTTCATCTCGTTGAAGAACCTTTGGCCGCAGCCATCGGCGTGGGCTTACCCATTCATGAGCCCGCAGGCAATATGATCGTGGATATCGGCGGCGGGACGACTGAGGTGGCTGTGATTTCGTTGTCGGGCATCGTTTTTTCAAAGTCCATCAGGATCGCCGGCGATGAGCTGGATACGGCGGTCGTGGAATATCTCAAAAAGAATTACAACCTGATGATCGGTGAGCGTACGGCCGAAGAGATCAAGATCAAGATCGGCTCGGCATATCCTCTGGAAGAGGAGTTGAGTCTTGAGGTTCGCGGCCGCGATCTTGTCGCTGGATTGCCGAAGATGGTAACGATCACCTCCGAAGAAGTGAGGGATGCGATCGCCGAGCCCGTCAGGGCGATCGTCGATTCGGCAAAGATTGCGCTCGAGAGGACACCGCCCGAGCTGGCCGCTGACCTGATTGATCGCGGCATTGTTTTGGCCGGCGGCGGGTCTCAGTTGCGCGGCCTGGACCGTCTGATTGCCGAAGAAACGGGCCTGCCCGTCCACATTGCCGATGATCCCGTAACAGCCGTGGCCCAGGGAACCGGAAAGATCCTTGAGCTTGAAAGCCGCTACTTGCGCGACGTGACTGTCGTGACCAAGACGGAAAGCGCCGTCTAATGCCGTCCCTGAAGCGGGCAGAGGCCGTTTGATCTCTCCCGCTGTAACGTTGACACGGATGTGTTTCTCGCCAATAGAAAGCTCATAGGTTATCTCTTCATCGTTGTCCTTTTGTCCTTTCTTGTTTTTCTCTCGTTCCGCCATTCTCCTTATGCGATGCGCCAGGTTTTTTCGGACGCAGCCAAGCTTCCTCTTATGGCTTTGGATGCCGCAGGTCAGGAGGGGAGGGCTTTGTTGTTTTTTCACAGGAGCTACTGGAACAACAAAAAACTCGTCCGTGAGAACGGAGAGTTGAAGAGCGCCTTGCTGGGGATCGAAGAACTCCGCAAGGAGAATACTCGTCTGCGCGCCCTGCTTGATTTGCGGCAGAGACTTGGTTATGAGACAATTCCCGCATCCGTTATCGGCCGCGATTTCGGCGTCTTCCGGTCTTATCTTGTCTTAGACAAGGGCCGGGCGGCAGGGATCAAGACGTATGCGCCGGTCATGACGTCCGCCGGCCTGGTGGGCAAGGTCTTGGAGACAGGCCAATTTTCCTGCAAGGTCATCCTGCTGAACGATCCCGATCTGGCGGTGCCTGCCAAAGACGCGCGCAACGGCGAGCAAGGGTTGGTTTCCGGCAGCTTGGACGGCAAGTGCAAACTGCGCTTCCTGGATGTGAACAGCGATGTGGCCGAAGGGGACATGATCGTGACCAGCGGTCTGAACATGACATATCCTGCCGGTATCCCGATCGGCCGCGTCAAGCTGGTCGGCATGGAGTCCAGCGGCCTGAGCAAGTTTGCGGTCATCGAGCCCGTCCTGAACCTTTCCTGCCTGGACGAAGTGCTCATCGTTACGTCTTTCACGTATGATTAAATTTCTTGTCATTCCTGTCCTGGTCCTGGCGGAGTTCGCATGGCACCGTTTTCTGTGCCTGTCCTGGCTGTTGTTTGACCCTTTGCTGGCCGCCGCCGCGGTGTATACTTTTTTGCATTATCTCGACGCGCGGGGTTGCGTGGGTTACGCGTTGTGGTGCGGGTTTTGGAGGGACGCCTTCGGGACGGACGTCTTCGGTATTTATATGATGTCTTACGTCCTGACGGTTTTCAGCACGGCTTTTCTGGTCCGCGTCCTGTATCGCCACAACTGGAAAATTGTCTTTCCCGTGGTTTTTGCGGGTCAGCTCCTGAATAACCATCTGGTTTTTATCCTGCGTTTTTTTCTGGGCGCAGGCCCTTTGGTGTCATATGCCCGCTTTTTCGGCCGGACGTTCCTGCAGGCGATCGGCACGACGCTTCTGGGATATCCATTCTTCCTCTTTTTTAAAAAATGCGAACCCGAATCTACGGAATAACGCTTTTGGCATGTTTTTTTCTTTTGCTCTGCGGTCTTTTGGTTGTCCAACTGGCCGCCGGCGGCCGCTATTATGAGTTGAGTCTGCGCAATACCATCCGTCTCATCCCCGAGGAGCCGTACAGGGGGCGGATCCTGGATCGTAACCAGCAGGTGATCGTGGATAACGTGTTGTCGTTCGACGCCGTCATTATTCCGCAGGAGCTCAAGAACAAGAACGGCGTTTTCGTCCGCCTGGCGCATATTTTGTCCACGGATCCTTCGGAAATTGAGGAACGTTATGCCAAGGGTTATCTTAATCCGTTCACGCCCGTCGTCGTCGCCGAAGGGATCCCTAAATCGACGGCCATCATGCTGGAAGAGAAAAAACTGGATCTGCGGGGCATCGCGGTCGAGCTCAACAGCCGCCGGTCCTATCCTTTTGGAACGACGGCGGCCCATGTGCTGGGCTATCTGGGTGAGATCGATAAGAGCCGCATCACACGCCTCAAGGATTACGGCTATGACATCAAGGACAACGTCGGATACAGCGGCGTTGAGGAGCGCCTGGACATTTATATGCGGGGCCAGAAGGGCGGACGCCAGATCGAGGTGGACAACAGGGGCCGCCAGGTCAGGCTTTTGGGGTATAAGCCGCCTGTGGCCGGCGAAGATGTGACGTTGACGATTGATTTGGAGCTGCAGCGGATCGCGGACAGCCTCCTTCAGGGTAAAAAAGGCGCCGTGATCGTCTTGGATGTCCAGACAGGGGAGGTCTTGGTGCTCAGCAGCGCCCCGGCTTTCGATCCCAACGTGTTCGTGGATCGTCGCGACCGCCGCGCCATGAATTATTATTTGACCAGCGACGATGCGCCGTTGTTTAACCGTGCGACGAGCGGCCAGTTTCCCCCGGGGTCCATTTTTAAAGTCGTCACGGCCTCCGCGGCATTGCAGGCCGACAAAGGCGTTTCGCTTGTCACGACATATGTCTGTCAGGGCCAAATGAAGATCGGCAACCGTTTTTTTAAATGCTGGTCGACGCACGGCGCGCAGGATTTCAATGCCGCCATGGCTCATTCCTGTGACGTTTATTTTTATCAACTGGGGTTGTTGGCCGGTCCGGATCTTCTGTCGCATACGGCGCAGGAATTCGGCCTTTCGCAGCCGACGGGGATCGATCTGACCCATGAGGCATCGGGTTTTATCCCCAGCCGTCTTTGGAAGCGCCTGACGAAATTCGAAGGCTGGTATGACGGTGACACGGCAAACTTTTCCATCGGTCAGGGTTTTGTCCTTACGACACCTTTGCAGCTGGCGCGCATGATGGCGGCTGTCGGTAACGGCGGGTATCTGCCCGTTCCTCATGTGACCAAGGCCATTGCGGGCCGGGAAGTTTCTGTAGCAGCGCCCAAGCCCGTCAGGATATCCCCGGAGTATTTGGATATGGTGCGCAAGGCCCTGCGTTATCCTGTGTCGCTTGAGAGCGGCACGGCGCACGTGCTGGAGATCCCGGGTCTTGAGATCTGCGCCAAGACGGGGACGGCCCAGGTCCATGGAAAAGAGTCGCACGGCTGGGTGGCCGGATTTTTTCCGTTGAGCCGGCCCCGCTACGCGTTCTGTGTGCTTCTGGAGAATGTCGGCAGCAGCCATTATGCCTGTGCTTTGGCGCGCGATCTGTTTGAAGAGGCCCAAAAGAGAGGGAAACTGTCATGATGACGGCCAGGCCGCAAAAGGTCATCGTTATCGTCGTGTTTTTGATTTTGTTTTTCGGCATCCTCTGCCTTTTTTCGAGCTGTCATCAAAAAGGGGAGTTTGTCAAAAAAGATATCTTCGTCAAACAGCTGTTATGGGTCGGCGTGGGCTGGGGGGTTTTGCTTTTGGCTTCACGTCATGACTACAGGTCGTTGAAGGGGTGGGGCGTGCCTTTGTATGTCGTCAGCTTGGTGACCTTGGCCCATGTTCTTTTTTCCGGCAGGGCGGTTATGGGCGCCCAACGCTGGATATCCCTGGGGGAATTTTCTTTTCAGCCGTCGGAGCTCGGGAAGTTTGCGCTCATTTTGGTCTTGGCCGGCTATTTCAGCATCAAGACAGGCCAGGAGTTGCAGGCCCAGCCGCAGTCACTAGGATGCTTCCGGGGTTTGCTTCTGCCGCTCGGCATCACGCTGCTGCCGACGGGCCTGGTCCTTTTGCAGCCCGATCTGGGCACGGCGATCGTCTATCTCTTCATTTTTGCTACAATCGCTTTTCTGGCCGAGGTCCGCCTGCGTTATCTGGCAGGCGCGGCTGTTGCCGGCTTGGCCTCTTTGCCGCTTTTCTGGCATGCGCTGAAAGACTATCAGAGATCCCGTCTTTTGGTATTTTTGAATCCGAACATCGATCCTTTGGGCGCGGGTTATACGATCATTCAGTCGAAGATCGCCATCGGCTCCGGCCGCTTTTTCGGAAAAGGATGGATGAGCGGCACACAAAGCCAGCTTAATTTCTTGGCGGAACGGCACACGGATTTCATTTTTTCCGTGTGGGGAGAGGAGTGGGGGTTTTTGGGCAGCTTTTTCCTTGTGGTTATGTATGCGATCCTCATCATCATGATCCTGAGGGTTGCCACCCTTTCGCGCGACATCTTCGGCCGTCTCCTGGCGGCGGGCGTGGCCGCGCTCATCTTTTTCCATGCGTTCATCAACATCGCGATGAACATCGGGATGTCTCCGGTCGTCGGCCTGCCCTTGACGTTCATGAGTTACGGCGGTTCGTCTTTGGTCATCAATATGGCGGCGATCGGTATCGTCTTGAATATCGCGCGGCAGAAGTAGGCGTGAGGCGTGTGGTCGCATATCATGCGAGGCATCCGCGCAAGCCTCTGATAGACCGACGAAATTTTTTGCCGTCTGCTGCGGTTTGCATTTTTGCTGTTACGCTCCATAGAAGATTGTCGCTACGGCAAAAATGCAACTCCTTGCAGACAAAGCTGATTTGATGTCTTGTTCACCCGATGTTTCATCTTTGAGACCTCGACATTTGCTATGGAAATTCCAATGATTCAACCCGTTCAACTCGATAAAGAGCTGTTGCTGTCCGTCATGAAGCCCGCCCGCTATATCGGCGGAGAGACCGGCTGCGCGCAGAAGGATTTTTCAAAGGCCGATGTCCGCGTCTGTCTGGCCTTCCCCGACATCTATGAGATCGGCATGAGTCACCTCGGTATGAGGATCCTCTATGATGTCGTCAATAAACAATCATGGTGCGTTGCCGACAGGGTGTTTTCTCCTTGGGCGGACATGGAGGAGAAGCTTAAAGCGCTCGGGATCCCGTTCTTCGGCCTGGAGTCCCGGATGCCGCTCAAGGCATTCGATATTTTGGGATTTTCGCTCCAGTATGAATTGAGTTATGCCAATGTGCTGAATATCCTGGCTCTGGGCGGCATCCCTCTGGAGTCGCGCCAGCGCGATGGCGGCTGGCCTCTGGTGATTGCCGGCGGGGTGTGCTGTCTGAATCCGGAGCCTCTGGCGGATTTTGTCGACCTTTTCGTCATCGGCGAGGCCGAGGAAGTCCTCGTTGAGATCCTCAAGATTTATCGCGTCTGCAAGAAGCGCCGCTTTGACAAAGCGAGGATGCTTTTGGCGCTCTCGCGCCTTAGGGGCGTCTATGTTCCTGCGTTGTACGATGGGCGCGCCAAAGACGGCACATTGGAACCGGCCGTCGACAGGAGGGTGCCCCGGACGATCGTCAAGCGATTCGTGCGCAACCTCGAGCGGTCCACGGATTTTTCCTACTGGATCGTTCCTGCCATTGAAATCGTTCATGACCGCATCGGCATCGAGATCATGCGGGGATGCCCCCACGGATGCCGGTTTTGCCAGGCCTACGCGTCGTTCTATCCGCTGCGCGTTATCCGTAAAGAGAAAGTCCTTGCGCTGACGCGCCGCCTTTACCGTATGACCGGCTATGAGCAGATGTCCCTTCTGTCTTTATCGAGTTCGGACCACCCGCAGTTAAAAGAGATCGTCGAGGCGCTTGTCGCCGAGTTCAGGGATAAAGGCGTCAGCATCTCTTTGCCGTCCCTGCGCGCCTCCAGTCTCGTCGGAGAGTTGTCCCATGTTTTTGCGACGATGCGCAAGACGACCCTGACGTTCGCTCCCGAGGCCGGCAGTCAGAGGCTCAGGGATGTCCTCGGGAAAAAGGTCGGGCCTGAGGATATCTTTGATGCGGCCCGCCAGGCCTTCCGTGCAGGCTACAGGACGCTCAAGTTGTATTTCATGATCGGTCTGCCGACGGAGACAGAAGAGGACCTGCGCGCCGTCGTCTCTTTCTGTCTGGCCATCTCCGCTTTGAAAAAAGAAGTGGACGGACACCCGGCGCGCCTCAATGTGACCATATCGAATTTTGTGCCCAAGCCCCACACGCCGTTCGAGAAGGCGGCTATGTGCAGCGTCGAGGATCTATCCGCCAAGCAGGAGTTTTTAAAGAAGGCCCTGGGACACAAGAGGGGGTTGATCCAGCTGAAGTTCTATGACCCGCGCATGAGCTGGCTTGAAGCGGTCTTGGCGCAAGGGGGCCGTGAATGCGGCCGGGCCATTGCCGCCGCCCATGCCGCCGGAGCCAGGTTCGACGCCTGGAGCGATCATTTCAATCCCGCCATCTGGAAAGAGGCCCTGGCCGCAAATAATATCGATACGGCTTTTTTGACGGCAGGCAAGGACGAATTCTTTGTTTTGCCATGGGCTTTTATCGAAACGGGCGTTCCCGCCTCGCACAAATGAACCCCATCCGCCTCTTTGGTTCCTTGAGGCCCGGCCGCAAGTCCCCAATTTTAGGTTGTCCGGCGCAGGAAAACGTTGACGCGTCGCGTCAATTATGTTACCTTATATTACATAAATATTTACAGCAAGAAGACAGGATCTTGTTAGTTAAAATGGAGAGAGGCCATGGTCAATTTATCCAAAAAATTGTCGATCGCATCCAGGTCCCTCAGGCCGCAGCTCATCATCGCATTTTGCCTCATGTCCATCATTCCCATCCTTGCGCTTCTGAATTTTGTTTTTCCCAGCCTTCTGCCGAAAAATTATCTTCTCGTCATCATTTTTTCTGTTGTGATCATGTCTCTTTTGGGTTTTATCGTTGTCAAACGCATCGTTGATCCCATCATAGAAATCAACTCTGAAGTCAAGGTCATCGCGTCCGGCGAACTCAGCCACCAGATCAACATTGCCCGCGAGGACGAGATTGGCGAATTGAGCCATTCCCTGAATCAGCTGACGCAGCGCATCAAAAGCAACATGGACGAGCTCAAGATCTACGGCGAGCGCACCAAGGATATCAATCTCCAGATCAACCGCCAGGTGATCGCCTTGAACGGTCTGCTGCAGATCAGCAACCTAATCACCAAAAATGCTCATCTCAAAGACGTCTATGAGGTCACGATTTCCAAGCTTGCCCAGATGGCGGATTCGGCTTTGGCGATCCTGATTTTCAAGAAAGACGAGAGCTTCGAAATTTCGGCGCAGTATGGTCTTGGGGAGGAGACGGTCAATTGTCTGATGACGGCCTCCAACAGCGGCCTGTTATTCCATCTTTTGGCGGCTTCCAAGCCGTTCTTAAAGGTGGACGATACGGCCCAAGGCGGTATCAGTGAAGAGTTCATGAAAATCCTCGGCGCGCGCAACCTTCTGGTGTATCCGGTCCTGATGCAGGGCAAGCCCCATGGGATCATCGCGATCGGCAACTTGATGGACAAATTCAAGTATTCCAACGACGACATCGAACTGATGGGTATCTTTGCCAAGCAGTTGTCGATCGCCATCGAGAATGACTACCTGACGCACAAGGTCCGGGATCTGGAGGTGAAGGATGCCCTGACAGGGCTTTTCAATAAGCGCTATATCACGGTCAGATTCGAAGAAGAGATCCTGCGCGCCATCTCCCTGCAGGAGCCGTGTTCTTTTGTGGCTGTCGTGTTGAATAACATGCCGGATTACCGCCGGGCTTATGGCGACGCGGCAGCGGATGATGTCCAGGCGAGAATCGCGGTATTGTTGAAGTCTTCGATCCGGGAGATCGACCGCGCGGGGCGGCTGGAGGATGGCGTGTTCGGCGTCGTCCTGCCCCAAAAGAACAAACGGCAGGCGGAACACGTGGCCGAACAATTCAAGGATAAGCTCCGGGCGGCGTTCCAGAATGTCGACGCCAAAAGGAAAATACAATTCAGTCTCAGCATCGTCGAGAACCCCATCGACGGCGCCGATTCCGTCAAGCTGTTGCACAGGGCGATGGAACTGGCAGGGACGGAGATCACGCTGTAACCCTTCCGGCGGATTTTTCCCTGTCTTTTGCTGAAAGCAGGGGTTCCGAGAAGAGGAAATGATGTCATCTTTTAAGAGAGTCACAACGAAACAGCTGGGTGAGCTTCTCATAGAGAGGAAGATCATTACCGCCGAGCAGCTGCAGAAAGCGCTGGAATATCAGCGTGTCAACGGCGGGCTTGTCGGCGAAATCCTCGTCCAGCTTGGTTTTTCGAGAGAGGAAGATATCGCCCAGGTCTTGACGGCGCAATACGGATTCCCTTATCTGCCCCTGGCTAATTACGATATTGATGCGGAGGTCGCGCGCGTCATTCCCGAGCAGGTCGCGCGCCAGTATTGTCTTATCCCGATCGACAAAATTGCCAACAATCTTACTGTCGCCATGTCGAATCCTCTCAATACGCAGGCCATTGAAGACGTGGAAATGATCACTCAGTGCGTGGTCCAGGCGTTCGTCAGCACCACGACTGACATCAAGAAGGCCATTGAGAGGAGCTATGCCAAAAAGTAGGCCTTTGCAGAGATGATTTCTTTCAAGAGACCGGTCCTGAGTTTCACGGTTCCGCGCCGAGGCTTCGTCCCAATCTCCTTCCACAGGAAAGACCGATGAGTTCCTTAAGAGAACGCCTGCAGGACATTCTCATTAAGAACAAGCTGATATCCGAAGACGACCTTAAACTGGCCCTGCAGGTCCAAAAGGAGCATGGCGGCCGGCTGAGCGATTGTCTGGTGAAATTGAATCTCATCAGCGAGAAAGATCTTCTTGCGGCGCTCAGCGAAGGTCTCGGATTCCCGCCCATTTCCCTGGCGCGTTTTAAGATCGACCCCGAAATCATCAAACTTATCCCCAAAGACATGGCCAAGCATTATCTGATCGTCCCCGTTGCCAAAATGGGGCATGCGTTGACCGTGGCCATGGCCGATCCCTTGAATGTGTTCGCCATTGATGACGTCAAGGCCTTGACGGGTTTTGAGATCAATCCCATTATCGCCGAGCAGAAAGAGATCCTGATGGCCATCGAGAAGTATTACGAAGAGCCGGCGACCCAGGTCTTGGATGAGATCATCAAGGATATCTCGGATATGGATATCGAGGTGGTCCGGGCCGCACACGAAGGCGGCCCGGACACCCAGGAACTCGTCCGTCTGACAAAAGAAGCGCCGGTCATCAAGATCACGAACCTGCTTTTGGAAAAAGGCATCGAGATGAATGCCAGCGATATCTTGATCGAGCCCTGGGAGCATTCCATGCGCGTGCGGGTGCGGGTGGACGGCATGTTGCGCGAGATCGAAGGTCCGCCCTTGAAGTTCCATGCCCCGATCGTTTCGCGTATCAAGGTCATGTCGGAATTGGACATTGCCGAACACCGCCTGCCGCAGGACGGCCGCTTCAAAGTCAAGATACAGGACCGTTTTATCGATTTCCGCGTCTCGATCCTTCCGTCGTTTTTCGGCGAAAAGGTGGCGCTGCGTATTTTGGACAAGAGCATGGCGACCCTCGATCTGGACCGTCTGGGATTCGACGCCGAGACGCTGGCCACCATCAAGTCGGGCGCCGACCGGCCTCACGGCATGATCCTCGTCTGCGGCCCGACAGGGTCCGGGAAGACGACGACGCTTTATTCTGTTCTGAAATACGTCGATACGCCGGAAGACAATATCGTGACCGTCGAAGACCCGGTGGAGTATCAGCTGGAAGGCATTAACCAGGTGAGCGTTCGTCCTGAGATCGGCCTGACCTTCGCCGGCTGTCTGCGTTCGATCCTCAGACAGGATCCGGATACGATCATGGTCGGCGAGATCCGTGATTTCGAGACCGTGGACATCGCCATCAAAAGCGCCTTGACCGGCCATCTGGTTTTAAGCACGCTTCACACGACGACTGCCGCAGGCACCATTGTCCGGCTTGTCAATATGGGCGTCGAACCTTTCCTGATCACTTCTTCTGTTATTTGTTTGATCAACCAGCGCCTGGTCCGCAAGGTGTGCGACTCCTGTAAAGAAGGTTATGAATTGACACCGGAAGCGGCGGTATCTTTGGGGATCCCTGCGGCCAAGAAGGGCATTACCGTGTTTCGCGGGAGAGGGTGCAAAAGATGTTTCGGTATCGGTTATGCAGGCCGTCTGGTCATCGGCGAAGCCCTGGTGCTGACGCCGAAGATCAAAGATTTGATCATCCAGAGGGCGCAAGAGTATGAAATCAAAGCGGCCGCCCGCAGAGAAGGCATGAAGACGCTGCGGGAGAACGGCATTAAAAAGGTGCTGGAAGGCGCGACATCCCTGGAGGAAGTCCTGCGTGTCACGGCACCCGACGAACCGCTCGACAAAGAGGAGTCGAAGAGTCATGGCATCAAAGAGACAAAGTGAAAAATTTTTCCTCGTTGTCACAACGCTTGATTTTTTGTTTTTCGACTTTGACTCTTTGACACTTTGACACTTTGATACTTTGACACTTTTATTTTATGGCGACTCTTAAAAAAAGACTCATGGATGCCCTTCTGCAGGCAAAATTGTTGACTCCTCAGGATTTGGAGAAGGCAGAGCAGATCCAGGCCAAGACAGGGGAGAACCTGAAGGATATTTTGGTCAAGCAGGGTTTTGTAAAAGAAAAAGACCTGATCGCCGCGCTTGCCAAGGAGCTTTTCATCCCTTATCTTGAGTTGGCGAAATACAAAATCGATGCCCAGGTTGTCGAGATGCTCCCGGAAAAAGTGGCACGGCAATATAAGGCGATCCCCTTGTCCAAGATCGGCAATGTCTTGAGTGTCGCGATGAGCGATCCCTTGAATGTTTTTGCGATTGACGACCTTAAGGCGATCACCGGCCATGATGTCGATATCGTCCTCGCCAGCGAGAAGGACATCATCAAAGCCCTCGACAGGTTCTTTAAGGGGACGACGGGCAGCGAGGAGATGGCCGCCGCCGCAGGGGAGGAGGGTGGAGGAGAGGTCGAGGTCATCAAGACCGACGGGACGATTGAGCTGGGGGTTGTTGTTGAGGAGAGCGAGAAGGCCCCGATCGTCAAGATCGTCGATTTGATGTTGACAGAGGCCCTGAAAAAACGCGCCTCCGATATCCATGTGGAGCCCATGGAGCACGACCTGAGGATACGTTATCGCATCGATGGCCACCTTTTTGATGTCTTCCGGCTGCCGAAGAAAAATCAGAACGCGGTCCTGGCGCGCCTGAAGATCATCTCCGGCCTCGATATCACAGAGGCCCGCCTGCCGCAGGATGGGCGGTTCAAGGTCAGGCTGAAGGACCGGGAGATCGATTTCCGCGTCTCGGCGCTCCCAACAACCTTCGGACAGAAGTTCGTTTTGCGAACGCTGGACAAGTCCAAGTTGTCCGTCGGATTTGACTCCCTGGGCATGACGGAGGAGCCGCGCCGGCTGTTCGAGGAGGCGATCGTCAAGCCTTACGGCATGATCTTGATCACCGGCCCGACGGGGTGCGGGAAGTCGACCACGCTGTATTCCATCCTTAACAAGCTGAATAAACCGGAGTCCAACATCGTGACGATCGAAGATCCTGTGGAATACCAGGTGGAGGGTATCACGCAGATTGCCGTAAGGCCCGAGATCGGTCTGACTTTTGCCTCCGGCTTGAGGTCGGTTTTGAGGCAGAGCCCGGACGTCGTCATGGTCGGCGAGATCAGGGATTCCGAGACCGCCGATATCGCGATCAAGGCATCGTTGACAGGGCAGGTGGTTTTGTCGACGCTCCACACCAACGACGCCGTCGGAGCCATCACGCGTCTCATCGATATGGGGATTGAACCGTTCCTGGTCGCTTCCAGTCTCATTGTGACGTCGGCCAAGCGCCTCTGCCGGCGTATCTGCCAGCATTGCAAGGAACCCATCGATATCCCCATGGAGACATGGAAAAAACTCGGATTGGAACGGGTGCTCGGCGCCGGAGAGAAACCGACGTTTTTTAAAGGCAAGGGGTGCCATGTTTGTAATAATTCCGGCTACTTCGAGCGTATCGGGATCCATGAGGTGTTGATGATCGACGATGCGGTCCGCGGGCTGATCATCCAGAGGGCTTCCAGCGGCCACATCAAAGAGTTTGCCATGAAAGAAAAGGGGATGAAGACCCTGAGGGATGACGCCATGTTGTTGGTGGCGCGGGGAGTCACGACCATCGAAGAGGCCCTGCGTGCGACGACAGAAGAATGAAGCTCTCTCTAACAAGCTGCAGGGTATCGCAAAATCAAGAGCGAAATTGCTTCGAAGCCGAATACCTGAACGACTCTGCTCCGTTCAAAAGTTTGACGCCCTTGAGCTTCGCAGAGATCCTTCTTTCGCCCTCATCCCCGCGGCAAACCACATGGGTATTCGGCGAAGAAGAATAATCTTTTGATAGATCGTTAAGCCTTGTATAATATAATCCAACCAAGGTGTCCGGATGAGCGAACAGAAGGTGCTGGTGATCGATAGCGATGAGGCAAGTTGCGCCCTGATCAAGACGGTGTTGACGACGCGGGGTTATCAGGTGACGGTGGCGCTGACGGCGCGCGTAGGCCTGCAGTTTTATGAGCAAGACACGCCGGGCGCCGTTTTTATCGATCTCGGCCTCAAAGACCTCGATGTCCGCTACCTTGTGCGTGAATTCCATCACAGGGATGACGCCATGGTTATCATCATCATGGGTTATGCCGAGACGGCCAATCTTGTCCAGGAGTCTCTGGCATTGGGCGCTACCGATTATCTTTATAAGCCGCTTAGGTCCGAGGAGGTTTACTTCAAGGCCAAACAGGCATTTGAGATCAGGAAATTCGTCGTTAACAACAGCCGTGCCCTCAAGGGGATTGAAGAGCGCAATATAGCGTTGCAGAAACAGAATCTTCTTTTGGCGCGCCGCATTGAAGAGAGCACGAAGAATTTGACGCGTCTCTATGAGGATCTTAAAGAGACATATATGCGCACGATCAAGGCGTTGGCGCACGCGATCGATGCGCGCGATCATTACACTTTCTCGCATTCGGACAACGTGACGCGTTATGCGGAAGCGATCGCGCGGCAGATGAACGTGGACCCCTCCTATATCAATGATATCAGGGACGCATGCCAGTTGCACGATCTGGGCAAGATCGGCGTCCATGATAATGTGCTCAGCAAACCTTCGGCCCTCACGGATGATGAATTCAACCAGATCAAGCAGCACGCCGAGAAAGGCGCCCAGATCCTGGAGCCGTTAAAATTCCTGGAAAGCGTCATCACGATCGTCAAGCACCATCACGAGCGATGGGACGGCAAGGGCTATCCCGACGGGCTTAAGGGCGAAGAGATCCCCCTTGGCGCGCGCATCATGACCGTCGCCGACAGCTATGACGCGATGGTGTCGGCCCGGCCGTATCGCAAGGTGGGTTTGATGAAGTCGGAGGCTGTCGAGGAGATCAAGAAGAACAGCGGTTCGCAGTTCGATCCCAAGGTCGTCGAGGCATTTTTGAAAGTCGTCGATACATTCGTGTAAGAGAGGGTTGCGTCTTATCAGGAGAGAAGGCCGTGGCGCTCTACAGCTATGTCGCAAAAGACAGCCAGGGAATAAGATTGACGGGGATCCTTGAGACCGCGGGCGAGCAGGACGCCATTGCCACGCTGCACAAGAGAAACCTGATCGTTATTTCCGTCAAGGAAGAGAGGGTCAGAAAGATGGTCGAGAAGGCGGTCAAGCTCGACGATCTGGTTATTTTTTCTCGTCAATTGGCGACCATGGTTGAAAGCGGCATCACCCTTGTCCAGGCGCTCAGCATTTTGAGTGAGCAGGCTGAAAGTAAAACCCTTTCGGATGTGACGCTCAAGATCAAGGAAGATATCGAGAGCGGTTCCAGCCTCCACGAGGCGCTGAATAAGCACCCCAAGATTTTTTCGAATCTCTATGTCAACATGGTGAAGGCCGGGGAGGCCTCCGGCTTGCTCGATGAGATCCTTGATCGGTTGGCCGGCTATCTGGAAAAATCAAGCGCCCTCCAGAGAAAAGTAAAGTCTTCGCTCGTCTATCCCATCGTTGTCATTTCCATGGCGGTATTGATCACGATCGTTCTTTTGGTCAAGGTGGTCCCGACGTTCAAGGGTATTTTTGCGTCCCTCGGCGGCACCCTGCCTCTGCCCACACAGGTCTTGATCTTGATCTCCGATACGTTGCGTCATTTTTTTCCTTTCGTTGTCGTCGGATTTGTCGTTTTCGGTTTCGTTTTTAAAAAATACATCGATACGCCCAGAGGGCGCTATCAACTGGACAGCAGCCTGTTGCGCATGCCGCTGTTCGGACCCCTCTTGCGAAAGGTTGTCGTTGCCAAGTTCTCGCGGACGCTCTCGACCTTGGTCCGCAGCGGCGTCCCCATCCTCAATGCCCTGGAGATCGTCGGAAAGACCGCCGGCAATCTTGTCGTCGAAGAGGCGGTCATGAATGCGCGGACATCCATCAAAGAAGGCGAGCCCATCGCCGACCCCTTGTCCAAGAGCGGGGTCTTTCCGCCCATGGTCGTGCGCATGATCTCCGTCGGTGAACAGACGGGGCAGTTGGAGAAGATGCTGACCAAGATCGCCGATTTTTATGATGAGCAGGTCGATGCGGCGGTTTCAGGTTTGACTTCCATGATCGAACCTGTGGTTATCGGTTTTCTGGGGATCGTTATCGGCGGCATCGTTATAGCGCTCTTCATGCCCATCTTTAAGATCACCGAGCTTATCAGATAGCCTATCCTGCAGCCTTGGTTGGATTTTGGAGCATGCGCTGTGAGGCGCGCCTCCGTTTTTCCGGTGCGTCCTGCCGGACAGGCGTTCTCTTGAATCCCGCCGAAGCAATGTTATACTTATAATAGAAACCGGCCGAACGGGTAAACCATTCCGCGCCCAGGGCGCGGAACCTTTTCTGTACAGGAAGGGTTCGAAAGAGTGGGGCACAAAGCTACAGGGCCTAATCGTATTTTATAAACGATGGCAGCCGGCCCAGAAGGGGCGAACCTCCGCATCCGTGCTAAGGAGGGTTCAGCCCAGAAGGGGCGAACCTCCGCATCCGTGCTAAGGAGGGTTCAGCCCAGAAGGGGCGAACCTCCGCATCCGTGCTAAGGAGGGTTCAGCTGTCGAAGCAAGGCGCATGTGCACCTATTCCCAAGGACTTCCTGGAAGAAGGGAATAGGTTTTTTTATGCCCTTTTGTTGCAGACATTATTATAAATATTTATTGACAATAAGGAAGGGGGTGAGATAAAATTGTTGTAACTTGTTGGCAGGCTTTACGCTTTCGAAAACAGTAAGGTCTAGTTGTATCATCTTTTAGAGTTGAGCGTAGAGTCAATCCATGCCGAGAAAGGAGGAAAGAAATATGCGCTCCAGAAAAGGTTTCACGCTTGTTGAAATCATGATCGTTGTGGCCATCATCGTCCTTTTGGCTGCGATTGCGATCCCGAACCTCTTGAGGGCCAGATTAAGCGCCAACGAGGCGACGGCAATTGCGGCGATGAGGACATTGAGCACCGCCATGGAATCATACAGGGCGGCCCAGTCTCCACCGGCCTATCCGACGGCTTTGACAAACCTGAACGCCTCCAATCCGCCCTACATAGATTCTGTTTTGGCGGGCGGCAATAAGTCTGGTTATACGTTCACGTTGGGCGGCGGCGGCAATACATATGGCATCGTTGCTACGCCCCAGACGGAGAACGTGACGGGTGTCAGGTCGTTTTTTGTCGATCAGTCGGGTGTTGTGAGAGTTGGCAATACCACTGCCGGCACACCGATCGAGTAATCTGCTCATGAGCAAAAAAAAGCGGCTGCTTCGCGCAGCCGCTTTTTTTTATGCCTGCTTATAGAGGCATAAGCCTGCACCGCATTCCCCTTGGAACCTTCTCTCCTGTCGGCCCTTCGGGCTTGAAAAGTGAGTAAATTCCGTTGACTTTTACAGTAATGCCATTAATATAGATTTATTAATATTTTATATGGCGGTTAGATTAGGTTTTGTCGCTGCCGGAAGGTTTCCGAGGCGTCCATATATCGTCCTGAAAAGAAGAAATATATGAAGATGGATTTGCAACAGGTGAAGAAGCAACTTAACGGTTTCCCAATGGCCGTGAAGGGGTTATTGAGCCAGAAGATGCTTGCGGCTAAGGTTGAGAGCGGCACCTGGGGGGTTGATGTTGGTACGGATGCCGTTAAGATCTGTCGTCTGGATGTGTCGAAACAGCCTCCCGTGCTTTCGGCTTACGTTGTCGAAAAGGTAGCAAACAAGAATTATCGGGATGCCCTGAGCCGGGCATTGGCGAGGGACCGCACTATCCAAAATGGGGTCTGCGTGTTTTCTGTCAGCGGACAGGGAGCCGTTTCGCGTTACATCGAATTGCCTTCCATGAACAAGACGGAGCTCGAATCTTCGATGAAATTTGAGATAGAGAAATACGTCCCGTTTCCCCTGGCCGATGTCGCCACGGATTATATGCTTTTGGGCGAGATGAAGGGGAAGGCCAAGATGAACATCCTGATCGCGGCCGCTAAAAATGAGCTCATCCAGAAAAAATTCACCCTGGCCCAGGAACTGGGCTTGAAGGTTAAGGCGATGGAATTGGATTCCCTGGCCCTGGCAAATTTTTACACGGGGATCGTCGGGAATGTGAAAAACGACGCCTGTTGCGCGGTCATCAACATGGGGAAGACGTGCTGCAATATGGATATCCTTGTTGACGGTCTGCCGTTCTTGAGCCGAGATATCTTTGTGGGCGGGGATGATTTCACCAAAAAGACCGCAGAGACGCTCAGTCTTGATATTCCTGAAGCCGAAAAATTAAAATGCACTCCGCAAGGCCGCGAAAACGAACTCTTCTCCATCTGGGAACCTGTCTTGAGCAATCTGACGTCCGAGATCCGCGTCTCTCTTGATTATTTCGAATCGCGGGGCGGCAAGGCCGCAGATCTGGTTTTGATCACGGGGGGCGCAAGCCGTCTTGCCGGCATCAGGGAATATATGGAGCATGCCTTGGCCGTAGAGGTCAAATTCCTCGACTATGCAGATCGTCTCGCGCTGGGCGAGGGCATTGATCGTCAGGCGTTCGCGGCGGACAGCGACCTTTTGGCTGTTTCGCTGGGGCTGGCATTGAGGGATGCCTCATGATCACGATCAACCTTCTTCCCAGGCAGTTGCGCAAGACGGAAAACAAGGCAGTTGTCCCCTATAGGGTGTACTTGCTTTTAGGAGTGACGGGCCTTGTTCTTCTTCATCTTTTGCTTTTCGGTGTCGCCGCGATGAAGAAAATACAGGTGATCGCTCTCCATGGCAGTATCAATAAGATCGCCGTTTCGGCCAAGGAAGCGGCCAAGACGAAGTCGGAGATCAAAGAACTGGAAGTGCGGACCAATACGCTCAAGGGTGTTTTGTCCCGCCGGGTCAGTTTCACGGAACTTTTGTCCGGGCTGAGCGATGCTGTTCCCAGGGGGTTGTGGATCGATCGATTCTCTCTTTCAGACCATAGTCTTATCATCCAGGGAACGGTTATTTCCCTGACCCAGAACGAGATGACGATCATTGGAAGATTTCTTCAGAATCTTAAAAGCAATAAGACATTCTCCGCGGCATTTCCCAGGCTGGAGCTGGGTTCTGTGCAGAGGCGGTCCATCAAGACCTACGATGTCGTTGATTATGTCCTGAACGGAGAGATGAAGAAGTGAAAGGTTTCTGCCCTGGAGAGGGCGGAGTCGGAGAGAAATGAAAACGCCTTCGAACGAAGAGCTGTTTGCGTTCTTCAGGAATCTGAAACACAATTCCAGGGCGATCATGGCGATCGCCGCTTGCGTGTTTCTTCTTGATGCGGCTTTTTTGCTGCGCGGCCAATTGTCGCAGGTGGTGCGGCTTTTTTCCGAGGCGCGGACGCTGAGGAACGAATATAAGAACGATGTGCTTGACGTGAAGTTTGGGGGAACATATAAGACGCGGTTGGAGACCTTGAAGTTGGAGGAAGCCGCGCTTGAAAAACAGATTCCTCCGGAAGAGAATGTCCCGGCGCTTCTGGAAACGGTGTCCAAGTATGCCGACGTCAGCAGTGTGAAGCTGACCAGGATCAAGCCTATCCCCGAGGTGCAGAGCTTGACGAACACCGTGGTGATCCCTGTCGCTGGTAAAGGCGAAACGAAGATCTTCCGTGAGAAAATCGCTCTTTCGGCCACGGCCGGCTTCCATCAGCTTGGCCGCTTCATCGCTTTCTTGGAAAATGCGGCGAATTTTTTTGACATCAGTTCCCTGGAGATCCGGACGGATGACCGGGATTACATGCACCACGTGATCACAATGGTTATTGAAGTTGTCGTGAATAAGGGTTAAAATATGAAGCATTGGCGTTTGTTCTGCGGGGTGGCGGGGGTTCTTGCCGTGGTTGTCTTGGCGGTGTCTGAATGCCGTCTCGCGGCGCAGGAGCAGAAGTATATCTATACGCCCGAGGGCAAGCGCGATCCCTTTGTCCCCTTGGTGTCGCCGGCAGGGTACCTCATCAATCTGGAGGAAGAGGAGAATGCGGCGATCCGGCTGGAGGGCATCATGTATGACCCCAGCGGTAATTCGATGGCTATCATTAACGGGGAACTCCTGAAGGTGGGAGAGGGCATCAATGGTGCCGTTGTCAGCAAGATAGAGCCGGCCAAGATCGTCGTGATCAAGGACAACCAGAAGATTGAGATTGAATTGAGAAGGGAGGAATAAATGAGAGGGCCGAGATTTTGCCGGATGCTTCTGGGCGTTCTTTTTGTTTTTGCGATCGGTGCCGTCGGTGTTGCGCAGGAGCCGGGGGCGATGAACGAGGAGACGACCGGCAACCGGGAGGCTGCGATTCAGGGGGCTGCGTCCGCTGCGGCGGCCCCGTCGATCGAGATGATCGCGGCACCCCCGGAGGAAGAACAGGTCAAGACCGACCTGATCACGCTGGATTTTAAAGAAGCCAGTATCCGCGACGTTTTGAAGGTCATTTCATACAAGAGCGGGGTGAATATCGTTGCGAGCCCCGAGGTGACGGGGACGGTGAACGTGCGCATCACCGATGTCCCATGGGAAAAAGCCCTGGATGTTATCTTGAAGACCTACGGGTATGCGTATGACAAGCAGGAAAATATCATCATGGTGGCCCCCCTGGAGAAGCTGACGGCCCAGCGCAAGATGGAACAGGACCTGGCGCAAGTCCAGCCGGTTGCGACAGAGGTTGTTGTCCTGCAGTATATCGATGCCATTGACGCGCAGAAGGCCATCGAGCCGCAATTGTCGCCGCGGGGCAAGATCACAAACCTGGAAATCACGGGGCAGGCAGGCTGGGGTTTCGGCGGCGCGTTTTCTGAAAAGAGGAGCCGGGCAGTTTCTACGACCAGCCGTTCAAAAACGTTGATCATTTCAGACATTCCCCCGGTTCTGGAGCGCATCAAGGAGGTTTTGAAATCTATCGATGTCAAGCCCAAGCTGGTTCTGATCGAGACGCGCATCGTCGAGGTGAGTCTCGATAAACTCAGGGACATCGGTGTTGATTTTGCGACGGGCGGCGCAGGGTCTTCCTCCAGCACGACGGTGACGACCGATTCCATCACCCAGAGCCTTAAAGCCGGCGGCCATTCGTTCGGCGGGGTCGGTGTCACGCCGGCGGCCTTTGCTCCTCAGGCGACAGCCATCACGACGGCCAATACCGGCATGAATTTCGTGTTCCAAAAACTCAGCGGTTCGGAGTTCGAGGTTACGATCCATGCGCTGGAGGAGAATGTGGCGGCCAATATCCTGTCGGCCCCCAGCATTCTTACTCTTGATAATCAGGAAGCGACGATCCTCGTAGGCGAACAGTTCCCCATCGTCGCGACGACCAAGAGTTCGGACACATCCACGACGGTCGATGTGTCGCTGGAGTCCTATAAGGACATCGGGATCCAGCTCAACGTGATCCCCCAGGTTTCGGGCAAAGACAGGGATTATATCAACATGATCGTTCATCCGGCGGTCACGGACGAAGGGACGTTGATCGAGAATAGATATCCTCGCATCACGACCCGTGAAGCGCAGACCCAGTTGCTGATGAAATCGGGCGAGACGGTTGTCATCGGCGGTTTGATCAAGGACCAAAAAGAAGAGAGTGTGCAGGGGGTTCCTTTCTTGAGGAAGATCCCTTTTGTCGGAAAACTTTTTGAAAGAACGACTGTCGACACGCAGAAGATCGAGCTTTTGATTTTTATCACAGCCCATATCGTTGACGACAGGGAATTGACGGGTGATGAACTGGCGACGCTGGAACGGAGTCTTGGGTTTAAACAAGTCAACCAGAAGTAGTCCGCCGGTTTTTCATCAAGGATCCGATTAAAAGAGGGAGACCCCGCAGATGGACAGGAGGCGTGCGGGGTTTTGTCTTTGCGGGGCCCGAAGAACTCGAGGAAGGTACGGCAGGCATATGGGGCAGGTGAAATATACGTATCGTTTCGATTTTGCCAAGGGCGGACCGAGCATTTATATCTCGCACTTGGATCTCCTGCGGCTCTTTAGCCGCGCAGCCCGCAGGGCGGAACTTCCCGTGGTCCTGACGGAAGGGTTTCACCCGCGCATGAAGATCAAGCTTTTCCATGCCGTCAAGTTGGGCGTGGAGGCAGATAGCGAGACAGGGGAGATTGTCCTTAAAGAACGCCGCAACGAAAACGACATCCGCAAAAGCTGGCAGAAGGAACTGCCGGCCGGTGTCGTCATTCAGCGGCTTACATTTACCCCGTAAGAGAACAATGTCCTCTTATGGGGTCCATACAGAACTGTTAGGAGGCATCAGGTGAAAAAGAAAGAAATACTGATTAATTTTGAACATCAGGAAAGGCGCGTCGCCATTCTTGAGGACGGAAAACTTGAGAATTATTTCGTGGAGCGTGCGCAGGACCGCACGATCCTCGGGAATATTTATAAGGGGCGCGTGGAGACGATCGTGCCTTCCGTCGGAGCGGCGTTTGTCAACGTCGGCATGGAAAAGAACGGCTTTCTGTATCTGAACGATACGCTGGCCATGGCCATGGAGACGGAAGACATCGATCTCAAAGAGGGCGCCAATGGGGGCGGCAAGCGGCCGGAACACGTCCAGCTCAAGGAGGGCCAGGAATTGCTGGTCCAGGTGACCAAGGAACCCTTTGGGACCAAGGGGCCGCGGCTGACGACGCATATCAGCCTTCCCGGCCGTTATTTGGTCCTTATGCCTTTTGAGCGCCACTTCGGCATCTCCAAAAAGGTGTCGGACGACGCCGAAAGGCATCGTCTGCGCGCGATCCTCGGCGGCCTGAAGGTCCCCGAGCATATGGGTGTCATCATGCGGACGGTCGCCTGGGGGGCGACGGAGAAGGAGATCCAGCGCGATTTCCAATTGCTCCTGCGTCTCTGGGACCGTATCGACAAGGCCGGCCATAAGCGCAACGCGCCGTTCTTGATTTACGAGGACTATGATCTGGCCCTACGGATGCTGCGCGACTATTTTAACGAAGAGATCGATTCCATCTGGGTTGATTCCAAGGATGAATTCAGGAGGGTCCTGCGTTTTGTCAGGTCGTATATGGCGCGGTTGAGCAACGCCGTCAAATTCTACAGGGAGAACACGCCTCTCTTTGAAAAAAAGGGGATTGAAGGCGAGATTGAAAAACTGTATGCCATCAAGGTGTTCCTGAAGAGCGGCGCCTATATCGTCATCGAGCCGACGGAGGGCCTGACCGTCATCGATGTCAATTCGGGAAAGTTCCGCAAGAAGAACATCTCGCAGGAGCAGATGGCTTTTTCCGTGAATTGCGAATCTGCCCGGGAGATCGCCCGCCAATTGAGGCTGCGCGATGTCGGAGGTATCATCGTCATCGATTTTATCGACATGATGGAGGAGAAGCACCGCCGCGAACTCATCAATGTCTTCAAGTCCGCCCTGTCCAGCGACCGCGCCAAGACCGATGTGCTGGGGATCTCCAAGCTCGGCTTGATCCAGATGACGCGCGAGCGCACCCATCGGACGCTGGAGAGCATCTCTTATAAGGATTGCCCTTATTGCCAGGGGAAGGGGAAGGTCAAATCCGCCTTTTCCATCGCACTGACAGCCTTGAGGGAGCTCAAGACGCACATCTTGAAGAATAAGGCCAGAAAGGCTACGATCGAGGTCCATCCGGATGTTGCGGCAAGCCTCAATAACGAGAATTTTCAGGCTTTGCGCAGTCTCTGCCGCCGCTTCGGGGTGAGGACCGACGTTAAGGCCCATGCAGATTTTCATATAGAGAAGGTCGTGATCAGCTAGAAGCGTGATAGCGGCGGTCCCTGGCGTTTCTAAGTAAATATTGACGGATCCGCCCCTGGTGTGTTATATTACTCCTCTTTCAGGGCTTGTTTGAGACCCTTTTTTACAACAAAAGCTCTTGGAGATATTGAACTTCTGTCAAACCGTCAGTATTTTACTGACTACTATCTACTATCTACTAACTACTGACTACTTAAAAGGGGTGGGTTATGTACGCAGTGATACAAACAGGCGGCAAGCAGTATAAGGTGAGCTCGGGCGATGTGCTGGCGGTTGAGTGCATCGATAACAAGAAGGATGTGACTTTCCATGAAGTGCTTTTGATCTGTGACGGCGAGAAGGTGGCCGTCGGACAACCGTATCTCAAGGGGGCCAAGGTCACGGCCGAGGTTATGGGCGGCATCCGCGGGCCGAAGCTTATTTCTTTCAAGTACAGGCGCCGCAAGAGCTCGCGCCGTCTGCACGGCCATCGGCAGGACTTAACGCAGATTCGAATCAAAGAGATCGCGGCAGCGTAAATATTTTTGAGCAGATGTTTATTGACACAGCCAAGATCCATGTCAAGGCCGGCGACGGCGGCAACGGCTGCCAGAGTTATTTCCGGGATACCCGGGTTGAACACGGCAAGCCTAACGGCGGCGACGGCGGCGACGGCGGCGATGTGGTTTTGAGGGCCGACAAGGGCATTTACACGCTTTTGGATTTTCAGTACCAGAGGCATTTCAAGGCCCAGAACGGCAAACACGGTTCCGGCAATGACAAAGCCGGCGCCAGGGGCGATGATTGCCTGATTCGTGTCCCGGTGGGGACCGTCGTGACGGACCTGGATACGGATTGTCTGATTCGCGATCTGGACCACGACGGTATCGAGGTTGCGGTCGCCCGCGGCGGACGGGGTGGACGGGGCAACAGCCGGCGGCATGATGCCGAAATAGGGCAGCCGGGCGAAGAAAAAAATATCGGCTTCAACCTGAAATTGATCGCCGATGTGGGTATCGTCGGTTTTCCCAACGCCGGCAAGTCGACTTTGATTTCAAAGATTTCGAACGCCACGCCGAAAATCGCAAGCTATCCTTTCACCACCAAGGCTCCGACGCTGGGCGTGGTGAGGTTTGAAGACCGCGACACGGACATTATCGTCGCAGATATCCCCGGTTTGATCGAGGGGGCCCATAAGGGCAAGGGACTTGGCGACAGGTTTCTGAAACATGTGGAGAGGACCAAGATCCTCGTCCACCTGATCGATATGGCCGGTGTGGACGGCCGGGACCCCCGCGACGATTATCGCATCATCAATGAAGAGCTGGAGGCGTTTTCCGATAAACTTGCGGACAAGCAGCAGATCGTCGTCGCCAACAAAATGGACCTTGAGGCGGCCCAGGCGCATCTGAAGGTTTTTCGGACCCGTTGCCGCAAAAAGATCATTGCCGTGTCTGCCCTGCAGGGTGAGGGTCTAAAGGAGCTCCTTGAAGAAATCAGCAAGCACCTCTCAAAAGATCGTCATTAAGATCGGCGCCAGCCTGTTGACGGGCGGCCGCACGACGATCGTCGCCGAGAACCTGGAACGGCTTGTCCGCCTGGTTGCCGGATGCTATCGCGACGGCCGCAAGGTGATCCTTGTGACGTCTGGGGCCGTGGCGAGCGGACTGGAGGTCCTGGGGTTCAAGAGGCGGCCGACTCTCCTGTCCGAACTTCAGGCCGCTGCCGCCGCCGGGCAGAATATTCTCATGCAGGCCTACGCTTCGGAGTTTGCCAAACACGGCCTGAAGTGCGCGCAGATCCTGATCACGCGGGAAGATTTCCACGACCGACAGCGTTACCTGAACGCCCGCAGCACAATCAATACCCTCCTGCATCACGGCGTGATCCCGGTCATCAATGAGAATGATGCCGTTTCGACCGAAGAGATCAAATTCGGCGATAACGATACGCTTTCAGCCAGGGTCGCAGCGGCTGTGGAGGCCGACGGGCTGTTGATCCTTACGGATATCGACGGTCTGTATGATTATTTTGATATCAAGTCAGGGGCCCGCAAAGGATTGATTAAGGAGGTTTCTGCGATAACTCCAGAGATCGAGAAGAAGGCTTGTGGGACCGATAAGGATTCTTGCATAGGCGGAATGTCGACCAAAATCGCCGCGGCGCGTATCGCGACAAACGCTGGCGTGCCGGTGATTTTGGCGAACGGCCTCAAAGATGATCTCAAGATTAGCTTTAATCCTTCGAGTTTCCATGACGATTGCGATGGGACGCGTTTTCCTGTCGTTAATTTTGTGGGCAGCAAAAAACACTGGATCGGCTTTGAGGCTGAAGTCAAGGGCAGGGTCATTGTTGACGACGGGGCCAAAGCGGCTTTGACGGCCAAGGGGTGCAGTTTGCTTGCGCCGGGCGTCAAGGGCGTCGAGGGGGATTTTAAGGCCGGTCAGGTGGTCGATATTTGCGACCTCAAGGGGCTTTGTTTCGCGAGGGGAAAGGTGAATTTTTCTTCGACGGAGTTGAACGAGACCAAACAAAAAAAAGCGAAGAAAGAGGTCGTCCACAGGGACGATCTTGCTATCCTGGATTAGCGATGAAGAAAACGAAAAAAACAAAGAGTCCGGCGCTTGAAAGGAACTTGGCCAGAATGGCATTTCGTGCCAGGGAGGCTTCGAGAGTTCTTGCATCTTTGAGCACCAAGAAAAAGAACGAAGTCTTGTGTGCGATGGGATCGGCGCTCCTGGAGCAGATGGGGGTGGTTCTTGAGGCCAACAAAAAGGACGTTGCGCGCGCGGTCAAGAAAGGTCTGTCTAAGGCTTTCCTTGAGCGTCTGACGTTGAATGAGAAGCGTGTCTGCGAGATGGCGGAATCTCTGGGCGAGGTTTCCAAACTTGAGGATCCCGTTGGAGCAGAGATCAAGACCTGGAGCCGGCCGAACGGCCTGTTGATTTCCAAGGTCCGCGTTCCCATCGGCGTTATTCTCGTGATTTACGAAGCGAGGCCGAATGTAACATCGGATTGCATCGGGCTGTGTTTCAAATCCGGAAACGCCGTCATTTTGAAGGGCGGCAGCGATGCGATCGGGTCGAATGCGGCCATTTTTGGGATCCTGCAGAAGGTTGTCGAGCGCGAGGGGATTCCGGCGGACGTGATTAATCTTGTTAAGACAACGGACCGCAGGGCTGTGGATATGCTTTTGCAGATGGACCAACAGATCAATCTCGTCATGCCCCGCGGCGGCGAGGCCCTTATCCGGGAGGTCAGGGACAAATCAAAAATCCCGGTGATCAAGCATTACAAGGGTGTCTGCCATATCTTTGTGGACAAGAGCGCCGATCCGGCCATGGCCCAAAAGATCGTTTTGAACGCCAAGGTCCAGCGGCCGGCTGTCTGCAATGCCGTTGAGACCCTTTTGGTGCATCAGGATATCGCAGGGAATTTTCTGCCTGTCGTGATCGGAGCGCTTCAGAAGGCAGGTGTCGAAATCAGGGGGTGCCGCCGGACGCGCCAGATCGTTCGCGGGATTGGCCGGGCGACGGAAGCGGATTGGTATGCCGAATATCTCGATCTGATCCTTTCGGTTAAAGTGGTCAAAGATGTGCGGGAGGCCATCGATCACATCAACCGCTACGGTTCTTCCCATTCCGATGCCATCGTCACCCAGGACCAGGAGAATGCGGAGCTCTTTTTGAAGGACGTGGATTCCGCCTGCGTTTATGTCAATGCCTCTACCCGTTTTACGGACGGTTACCAGTTCGGCTTGGGGGCGGAGATCGGGATCTCGACGGACCGCCTGCATGCCCGTGGGCCGATGGGTCTCGAGGAATTGACGACCTATAAATACGAGATACGAGGCACGGGACAGGTCAGAGAGTAACTGTGGCACCGATGGAGAATCGGGCTGCGTGTCTGTGACGAAACTATGAAGATCGGTATCCTGGGGGGCACCTTTAATCCGGTTCACTTTGGGCACCTGATCCTCGCGGAACAGGTGAGGGGACAGCTGGGGCTCGACAGGGTAATTTTTGTGCCTACGTTCATGCCGCCGCACAAAAGTAACAGCGACGTTATTCCTGCAAGATATCGTTTTGAGATGCTCAGGCTGGCTATAGGCAATAACAAGGCTTTTTCCGTTTCCGATATCGAGATCCGGCGCAAAGGCAAGTCCTATACGGTGGACACGCTGCGTCAGATCAAGAGGAGGCATCCGCGCGCCGCGCTCTTTTTTATTTGCGGCTCCGACCTGGTGTCGGAGATCCCGAGCTGGAAGAACGTCGACGAGATTTATGCGCTGGCGGCATTTGTCCTGGCCCGGCGGCCTGGATACGGCAGGCGTCTAAGCGGACGGCCTTTTATCAAGATCAACGTCGCGCAGGTGGATATTTCTTCTTCCTTGATCCGCAAGCTCAGACGCGAAGGGCGTTCGATCCGTTATCTGACGCCTAACAGCGTGGTGAAATATATCGAAAGGCATAGGCTCTACCAATGAAGATCAAGGTCGGACCGTCCATATTGGCTGCGGATTTTGCGAATCTGGCCCAGGAGGTCAGGCGCGCTAAAGAGGCAGGCGCTGATTTTCTGCACGTGGACGTTATGGACGGCCATTTTGTTCCCAATATCACCATCGGTCCCGGCGTCGTCGCCGCCCTGCGCAAGACGACAGACCTGCCGATCCACTCGCATTTAATGATCGAGACCCCTGAGGATTATATCGTCCCGTTTGCCAGGAGCGGTTCCGACATCATCAGTTTCCATATTGAGGCTTTGGGCAAAACAAGGCATGCGCGCCTCAAAAAAGCCCACCTCATTATCCAGGATCTCAAAAAACTCAATGTCCGTCCGGCAGTCGCCCTGAATCCCTCGACGCCGCTGGCGGACATCAAGGATATTTTGGAAAAGGTGGATTGGGTCCTGGTGATGAGCGTCAATCCAGGTTTCGGAGGTCAGGAGTTTATCACGGCTGTTTTGCCGAAGGTCTCTGATCTGAGACGGATGTTCGCCGGGGATATCGAGGTGGATGGGGGCATTAACGACAAGACGGCCCGCGAGGCGGTGCGCAGCGGTGCGAATCTTCTGGCCGCCGGGACGTATCTTTTTAAAGCTCATGACATGGAAGACGCCATAAGGAGATTGAAGAATGACGAATAATGAGGCACAGGAGCAGGTTAAGGCGATCAAGTTCGGAACGGACGGCTGGCGGGCCGTGATCGCCGACGATTTCACGTTTGTGAATTTGCGCAAGGTGGCGCAGGCAACGGCCAGCTATCTCAAGAATGATTTTTCCAAGCAGCAGGAAGGCAAGGTGCGTGTCTGCGTCGGCTATGACACGCGTTTTCTTTCGGCCAAATTCGCCCAGGCGGTGGCGGAGGTTTTTGCGGCCAACGATATCGAGACCATCCTTTCCGACAGGGCCGTCCCTACGCCGGCGTTGAGTTTTGCGGTTAAAAACAGAAAGCTCGACCTCGGCATCATGATCACGGCCAGCCATAACCCGCCGGAATTCAACGGATACAAGATCAAGAACGCACAAGGCGGGGCGGCCGACGTGACGGTGACGCGCCGCGTCGAGTCGTTGATCGGGCAGGCGGAAAGCAAGGTTAAAAAACTCGACCTGGCCATTGCGGACGGCTCAATCAAGGTCGCCGACATCTCAAAGGAATATGTTTCTTTCTTGCGTTCTTATATCGACAGAAAGGCGTTTAAAAAAGCCAAATTCAGGGTTTTGATGGATGCGATGTATGGCAGCGGCAACAGCTATATCGCCGACGTCTTGAAAGGGACTTCGATCCGGCTGGAATTGATGCGCAATGAAGTGAACCCCTGGTTTGAAGGCCGCGGGCCCGAACCCGTGGAAGACAATGTGCAGAAGATCATCCGCCGCATGAAGGAGGGCAAGCACGATATCGGCTTGATCCTTGATGGCGACGCGGACCGTATCGCCGCCGTGGATTCCAAGGGCGAGTATATCCCTCCCCAAAAGATCTTGGGGCTCTTGGCCTTGCATCTGCACGAGGATAAAGACTGGGACGGAGGTATTGTGACGACCATCGCCGGGACGACGATGCTCGAGCATATCGCCAGGGACTTGGGTGTCGAGCTGCACGAGACACCCGTGGGGTTCAAATATATTTCCAATCTAATGGAGACCAAGAATATCCTTGTGGGCGGAGAAGAGGCCGGCGGCATGGGGCTGAAGAACTACATCCCGGAGCGCGACGGTACCTTGGCGGGCCTCATGCTTGTCGAGATGATGATCCACCGCAAGAAAAAAATAGCCCGGATCCTTCGCGAGATGGAAAAAAGGTACGGCCGTTATTACTACCTGCGCAGTGACATGAAATTGAAATCGAAGGATTATGTTTTGGACATGAAGGCGCTCTGCGTGGATTCTCTTCTGGGAAAAAAGGTCGTTAAGGTCAAGGATTACGACGGGACGAAGCTGATTTGCGAGGATGAAAGCTGGCTCATGTTCCGGGCCTCCGGCACCGAACCGAAGATGCGCGTTTATTCCGAAGCCAAGAGTTACGCCAGGGCCAGAGACCTTATCAAATTGGGCAACGAGATGGTGAAAGAGAAGATTCGTTACACGGCTTGACCCGGCCGTCTCTTTTTTCTCCGCAGTCTTTTTTGAGGCGTTCCCACATTCTTGAAGAGGGCGGGTAGCTATCCATGGTCTATCTAATAGGCAGATTTTTATTTTTTTCTGTCTTTAAATTGTTCTTTCATTTCAGGGTTTTCGGCAGACAGAATATTCCCCGCCGCGGCGGTTTTCTTTTGGCTTGCAACCATGTCAGTTACCTCGATCCTATTGTTTTCGGCTGCGCCTGCCCGAGATTTTTAAGTTTCATGGCCAGGGATACGTTGTTCAAGGCCCGTTTTTTCGGCTGGTTGCTGATGCGCGTGCGCGCTTTTCCTCTGAAACGCAACGCCGCAGACCTGGGGGCCATAAAAGAAGCCTTGAGGCGTTTAAGGCGCCAGGAAGGGTTGTTGTTGTTTCCCGAAGGGACGCGTACAGTGGGCGGCAAGATCGGCCGGGGACGCGCGGGCGTCGGTTTCCTTGCGCGCAAAAGCGGCGTTCCGGTGGTCCCGGCTTTTGTCCGGGGGACGGACATAGCCCTGTCCAAGATAGATAAACGGCTCAGACGGGCGCCGATCACGGTCTGGTTCGGAGAACCCTTGATGCTGTCCGCTGATTCCGGGGAGTCCGATGAGGCTTTTGCGGGTCGCGTGATGGACCGGATCACAGGGCTCAAGGCAAGCGCCGAAGCAGGTGTCCGAACATTTTAGCTTGACAAACCTTGGATTTTAAGGATAATTATTCTCTACCCGTGCACCAGTCCTGAACCCGTCGCGGTTCAGGACGATGCGGGGTTTACGCCTGGCGCCTAAGTATTTTGGACGCGAGGCCTTATCCAGAAAGGATAGGTCTGCGCCTTCCTTAGAGCGCAGGACCTTATCCAGAAAGGATAGGTCTGCGCCTTCCTTAGAGCGCAGGACCTTATCCAGAAAGGATAGGTCTGCGCCTTCCTTAGAGCGCAGGACCTTATCCCTCATCCAGGGATGCCGCCCCGCAGCTTTATCGCCGCGGGGCTCCAACATGCAAATAGACGCGGCAATATGCGCGCTATTAATACACCATAAAGGGGGAATTTTTTGTGAGTGAAGAAAAGAACGCAGCGTTAACGCAACTCTACGAACAGAGTTTCAAAGAGATCAAGGAAGGGGAGATCGTCAAGGGCAAGATCGTCAGGATCGGTGTCAAAGATGTCCTGATCGACGTGGGCTACAAGTCCGAAGGGGCTGTGGCGCGCGAGGAATTCACGGGCTTGGCGGATTTGGCTGTCGGCCAGGAAGTGGAAGTCTACGTGGATTCGATTGAAGATGATAACGGCATGATCGTTCTTTCCCGCGACAAGGCCAGGCGTCTTCACGGCTGGGACAAGATCAACCAGGGATTCAAAGAAGGGGACCTGGTCGACGGCTTTGTGCGCAAGAAAGTCAAAGGCGGTTTTATCGTCGATGTTTACGGGCTGGAAGGGTTTCTGCCGGCAAGCCTCGCCATGTTCAGGAATGTCAGCGAGAAGGATATCGTCGGGCATTCTTTCAAATTCAAGATCATCAAGATCAACTCCCTGCGTAAGAGTCTGATCGTGTCGCGCAAGGAAGCCGTGGCCAAGGAAAAAGAGGACAGTCGCGTCCGTTTCTGGGAGACCCATAAGCCCGGAGACGTCGTCAACGGCCTGGTCAAGAACATCACGGACTTTGGCGCCTTCATCGACCTGGGCGGCGTGGACGGCCTCTTGCATATCACGGACATGAGCTGGTCGCGCATTTCGCATCCTTCCGAGATGCTGGCTGTCGGCGACAGGATCGAAGTCACGATCCTGAATATGAATAAAGAAACATGCAAGGTTTCGCTCGGCCTGAAACAGCGCATGGCCGATCCCTGGACGGATGTCGACAAGAAGTTTCCGGTCGGCACAAGGCTGAAAGGCAAGGTCGTCAACATCGTTCCTTACGGCGTGTTTGTCGAATTGGAAAAGGGCATTGAAGGGTTGATCCACGTTTCCGAGATCTCCTGGCAGAAGAGGAATATCAACACGCAGGAGATGTTTGCCGTAGGCGATACCGTTGAGGTCCAGGTGCTGACCATTGACAAGGACAGCCGCAGGATCTCTTTGAGCATCAAACAGCTCGAGGGCAATCCCTGGCTGGAGGCGGAGAATAAATTTCCTGTCGGATCGAAGGTGTCCGGCAAGATCAGCGGCTTCACGGATTTCGGGGCCTTTGTGGAGCTGGACGGCAATCTGGACGGTATGATCCACGTCTCGGACATGTCTTGGACGAGGCGCGTCATGAATCCTCAGGAGATCCTCAAAAAAGGCCAGAAGGTCGACGTCGTCATCCTGTCGGTCGATGCCCAGAACAAGAAGATATCCCTAGGGTTGAAGCAGGCGATGGAGAACCCATGGTCGAAGATCGCCGAAATCTATCCCATCGGCGCGGAACGCGAGGGCGAGGTGACGTCCAAGAATAACTTCGGCGTTTTTGTCCGTTTCGATACTGATTTCGAGGGATTGCTTTATATCAACGAGATCCCGAAGGACCAGTTTGAGAAGGTCAATATCGGCGATAAGATCAAGATCAAGATCATTAAGGTGGACACCGACCAGATGCGTATCGGTCTGGGGCTGGCGTCTTAACATGTGAGGTGCCCCGGCATTCTCGTGGTTCAGAATCCCGATTTCTGCGGGAGGCGGACGCGTGCAATGCCGGGGCGTTCATTTAATGAACATCGAAGATCAATTAAAGGTCATTAAGCGGGGCACAAGCGAGATCATCGCGGAAGAAGAGCTTGCGGCGCGTCTGAAGTGGTCTGAAAAATCCGGCAAACCCTTGAAGGTGAAGGCGGGGTTCGATCCGACCGCCCCGGATATTCACCTGGGGCATACGGTCCTTTTGAGGAAGCTTAAAACCTTTCAGGACCTCGGCCACATCGTTTATTTTCTGATCGGTGATTTTACGGGGCGTATCGGCGATCCTTCGGGCGTCTCCGAGGTCCGTAAACAGCTGTCGCGGGAAGAGGTGATCAGGAACGCCTCAACCTATAAGAAACAGATTTTCAAAATCCTCGATCCCCGCCGCACGCGCGTCGTGTTCAACAGCCGCTGGTATGAACGCATGAAGTTCCAAGACGTCATTGCCCTGTCGAGCAAGTATACGGTGGCGCGCATGCTGGAACGCGACGATTTTTCCAAGAGGTTCAAAGAGAACCGGCCGATCAGCATCCTCGAGTTTATGTATCCATTGATCCAGGGCTACGATTCCGTTGTCCTGGGGGCGGATGTGGAGCTGGGAGGGACGGACCAGAAATTCAACCTTTTGGTTGGGCGCGAGCTGCAGAGAGAATACGGCCAGATGCCTCAGGTCGTCATCACCATGCCTCTCTTGGAGGGCACGGACGGCACCAACAAGATGTCCAAATCCCTCGGGAATTATGTCGGCATCAACGAATCCCCCAAGGAGATGTTCGGCAAGCTCATGTCCATCAATGATACGCTCATGATGAGATATTATGAGCTCCTGACGGATGAAGATCTGGCGGCTGTGTCTGCCATGCATCCGCGGGACGCCAAGATGAAGCTGGCCTCTTTTATCGTGACGCACTATCACGGCCTCAATGCGGCGCGCGACGCCCGTAAGGAATTTGAGACGGTCTTTCGCGAAAAGAACGTGCCGAAACACGTGCCCGTGAAAAAAGTTTCAAGCGACAAAGAAACGATCGGCATCCTGCAGCTTTTGGACCTCGGCGTCGATCTGCTGTACACCAATAACACCAAGAATGAGTTCAGGCGCATGATCCAGCAGGGGGCCGTAAAGGTTAACGGCGAAAAGATCGCCTCCGTGAATTATGAATTGAAAAACCCCGGAGAATACCTGATCCAGGTGGCCAAGCGCAGCTTCGTCAAAATCGTCGTCGAAAGAAAAGCTTAAGATTCGCTCCTGGCGTGAGTTACGTTCTTTTAAAAAAATATTAAAATAATCCTTGACACTTTATGGGTGTTCTGATATAAATTACAGCTACACCTTAGGGTGCGAAATATTCTTTTACAGATTGGCGCAAGCCGCCAAGGTGACAAGAGATTTGAAGACCGACAGAAGGGCCCCGCGCAGGGGATCATAACAAAAAGTTCTGTTTGTCGAGATGCTGGATTTTCAAAAAAGGCATCATCTCGATGCCTTTTTTATTTGGCGCAGTAAAGCGCCATGCCTGCGCAATTCATTGTAAGCGCAGGGCATGTCGCAGAAGGCGCAACACCCGCGCAATACTCCGCCGGAAAGGCGAACACTGGCCCTGTTCCTTATAAGGGCCAGGTGCCAATAAGCGCGGGCATGACAATATAAGATTTTTACTAATGCCGAAAGGCATCAGTTTCGTTCTTTGATAAATAGCCAAGAAGTCGTTGACCGTAAAAAGTCAACAACCGTTTTTTTTCGGAGAGTTTGATCCTGGCTCAGAGTGAACGCTGGCGGCGTGGATTAGGCATGCAAGTCGAGCGATGCGGATCTATGAGTAAAGCCGACCGCAAGGAAGGTTTTACAAGTGGATTTGCATAGCGGCAAACGGGTGAGTAACACGTGAGCAATCTACCCCTAGGACTGGAATAGCCCGGAGAAATCCGGGGTAATGACAGATGTGACTACGATCTCTCATGAGAACGTAGTAAAAGACGGGGACTTGTCGTAAGACAGGCCCGTCACCAAGGGAGGAGCTCGCGGCCTATCAGCTTGTTGGTGAGGTAACGGCCCACCAAGGCGAAGACGGGTAGCTAGTCTGAGAGGATGTTTAGCCACACTGGAACTGAGACACTGTCCAGACTCCTACGGGAGGCTGCAGTCGAGAATCTTTAGCAATGGGGGAAACCCTGACTATGCGACGCCGCGTGAGGGATGAAGGTCTTCGGATTGTAAACCTCTTTCGACCGGAAAGAATATCCTGACGGGTAATATCCGTCAGGACTGACGGTACCGGGAGAAGAAGCCACGGCCAACTCCGTGCCAGCAGCCGCGGTAATACGGAGGTGGCGAGCGTTACTCGGATTTATTGGGTGTAAAGGGCAGGTAGGCGGCCCGACAAGTGGGGAGTGAAATCCTGCGGCTTAATCGCAGAACTGCTTTCCAAACTATCGGGCTTGAGTGTGGGAGAGGAGAATGGAACTCCTGGTGTAAGGGTGAAATCTGTAGAGATCAGGAGGAACACCATTGGCGAAGGCGATTCTCTGGACCACAACTGACGCTGAACTGCGAAAGCTAGGGGAGAGAACAGGATTAGATACCCTGGTATTCCTAGCCGTAAACGATGAGTACTGGGTGTTTCGGGTTAAACCGAAGCGCCGAAGTTAACACATTAAGTACTCCACCTGGGGACTACGGCCGCAAGGTTGAAACTCAAAGGAATTGACGGGGGCCCGCACAAGCAGTGGAACATGTGGTTCAATTCGACGCTACGCGAAGAACCTCACCAGGGTTTGACATATAGGTAGTAGGAACCTGAAAGGGAGACGACTCGTTAAGCCGAGTGCCTATACAGGTGTTGCATGGCTGTCGTCAGCTCGTGCCGTGAGGTGTTGGGTTAAGTCCCGCAACGAGCGCAACCATCATCCTTAGTTGCTACCGAAGGATCCGAAAGGGTTCTGGCGAGCACTCTAAGGAGACTGCCCGTGATAAACGGGAGGAAGGTGGAGATGACGTCAAGTCCGTATGGCCCTTATACCCTGGGCTACACACGTGTTACAATGGGATGTACAGAGCGTTGCCAAACCGCGAGGTGGAGCTAATCGCAAAAAGCATCCCCCAGTTCAGATTGGAGTCTGCAACCCGACTCCATGAAGTTGGAATTGCTAGTAACGGCGGATCAGCTACGCCGCCGTGAATACGTTCCCGGGCCTTGTACACACCGCCCGTCAAGCGATGGGAGCCGGTAGTACCCGAAGTGGCGACAACGCCCCTAAGGTAAGACTGGTGACTGGCGCTAAGTCGTAACAAGGTAGCCGTATCGGAAGGTGCGGCTGGATCACCTCCTTTCTATTTTTTCTCACGACAAAATAGAGAGAACCTCCGACGTCATGTCGGAGAGCATCACAAAGGTTAAGTCACGAGCTAGTCAATCGACTTAACGCTCCGAACTTGGCTATTTATAAATTTGAGACACAGACGATATACGTAGCGAGATGTCTGCCTTGCGGGCTTACCCGCAGAACAGGCAGGCAGGTAGAGAGAAGAGAGATGAAAGTTTCGATCCTCGCTACTCCCATCTCGCGACGTAACCATCTGTGCGGATGAGAAAGAGTCGGATCTATGGGTCTTAGTCGCAAAGTCTGTGACTTTTGATGTTTTTGGGCCCATAGCTCAGCTGGTAGAGCACCGTGCTGATAACGCGGGGGTGTCAGGTTCAAGTCCTGATGGGCCCACTGAAATTTGCTCCGCAAGAGTTTCAGGGCAGTAGCTCAGCTGGGAGAGCGCGTGCTTTGTCCCGCAGAAGTTCTTTTAAAAATCTTTGAGTTCTGCCTGACGGGGCAGTAGCTCAGCTGGGAGAGCACCTGCTTTGCAAGCAGGGGGTCGTGGGTTCGAATCCCATCTGCTCCACTGAGTGTTTTGATAGATGGGTTTAGCGGCGGGATCCCGATGCACGTAGTAAAGCGAGAGCATCGGGACAAGCATGAGGTCGGGAGTTCGATTCTCCTCTGCTCCACTTGATTTTTGAGGATGTCGAAGAAGGCGTTACGGAGTGATAAGCGAAGTCGTCTGATTCGACGCCACCGCCAAAGTATTTGTGACTGAATCATTGGTCGATTTTGTTCTTTTTTGGAAATTTGATTTTTTGATGGAAACTTAGCAGCCACCGAATCGTTAAAATAATGAAGGCTAGCGTGAGTACCATCATTTGATATCACTTGTCGCCGCATATGTTCGCGGCGATTCTGTTCTTTGACAATTCTTATCGGTTTTTTTCGAAAAGTGCATCCTGGCTTTCGCGAAGGCGGAGGCCGGGACGCAACGTCGAGAAATTCTCTCATACTGCCGGGCCGTTAAGGCCCGGCGAAGACCATTAATGTGGTCAAGCTACAAAGAGCCTATGAGGAATGACTTGGTCAGTTCAGGCGAAGAAGGACGTGGTAAGCGGCGATACTCCTGGGGGAGTCGCAAACAGGCTTTGATCCCAGGGTTTCCGAATGGGGCAACCCTTCCTGAGTCATGTCAGGAAACATCTCCGTGAATCAAATAGCGGAGAATGAGCCAAACCGGGGGAAGTGAAACATCTCAGTACCCCGAGGAAAAGAAACCGCATGGTATTCCCTTAGTAGCGGCGAGCGAAGCGGGAAGAGCCTAAATCTCGGTGGCGCAATAGTCTGCATGCGTTGTCATCGGGAAGTTGTGGGACCATCCGGACGGACATGCAGGTCCGTCGGAGAGTTACAAAATTCTTGTTTAGCAGAAAGACCTGGAACGGTCTGCCAAAGAGGGTGAAAGCCCCGTATGCGAAAAGCAAGGATCTCTCTGGGGTGGTATCCCAAGTACTACGGGGCACGTGGAATCCCGTAGGAATCCGCCCTGACCACAGGGTAAGGCTAAATACTAGAACTGGACCGATAGTGGACAAGTACCGTGAGGGAAAGTTGAAAAGAACCCCGGGAGGGGAGTGAAATAGAACCTGAATTCATAGGCTTACAAGCGGTCGGAGCCCTATGCTCTTGCGCAAGCGAGAGAATGGGTTACGGCGTGCCTTTTGCATAATGAACCGGCGAGTTATACTAGTAAGCAAGCTTAATCCTTTCTAAGGGGAGGAGGCGTAGGGAAACCGAGTCCGAATAGGGCGACAAGTTTGCTGGTATAGACCCGAAGCTGAGTGATCTACCCATGGCCAGTGCGAAGTCTGCCGAAAGGCAGATGGAGGTACGAACCCATGAATGTTGAAAAATTCCGGGATGAGCTGTGGGTCGGAGTGAAAGGCTAATCAAACTCAGTAATAGCTGGTTCTCCTCGAAACGTCTTTAGGGACGGCCTTGAGTCAATGAGCGATGAGGGTAGAGTGCTGAATGGGCTAGGGACCCCACCAGGTTGCCAAACCCAACCAAACTCCGAATATCATCGTTTCTTATCTCAGGAGACAGACAGTGCGGGCTAAGCTGCATTGTCAAAAGGGAGACAGCCCAGACCGCCAGTTAAGGTCCCAAAGGATAGGCTAAGTGGTAAAGGATGTGGGACAACACGGACAACCAGGATGTTGGCTCAGAGGCAGCCATCATTTAAAGAGTGCGTAACAGCTCACTGGTCGAGTTGCCCTGCGCCCAAGATAATCGGGGCTCAAGCCTATTACCGAAACTGCGGAAATGTTTCGGCCTGTGTGCCGGAACGTTTGGTAGAGGAGCGTACTGTTGTAGGTTGAAGGTGGATCGAGAGGACCACTGGACGAAGCAGTAGTGATTATGTCGGTATGAGTAGCGAAAATCACGGCGAGAAACCGTGAGGCCGAAAGTCTAAGGTTTCCTGGGGAAGGTTAATCCGCCCAGGGTGAGTCGATCCTAAGCCGAGGCTGTTGAACGCGTAGGCGATGGAAATCCGGTTAATATTCCGGAACTGGTCAAAAGCGTTATCACCTTAGTGTTGACGCAGGAGGTTGGGGTCAGCGGACTGTTGGATGTGTCCGTCTAAGCCGGTAGTTCTTGCCGCAAGGCAGGGATGAGAGGCGAATGCGAGGCCGATCTACGGAAAGGCCGAAGTGATCTTAAACCACGCTGCCGAGAAAATTCACTAAGGGAGTTATTGGCCAATCGTACCGCAATCCGACACAGGTAGACCTCCATAATATGGTAAGGCCCTCGAGAGAACCCTCGTTAAGGAACTCGGCAATCTAGCCCCGTAAGTTAGCAATAAGGGGTGCCTTGCGATGTGTAGTCCTTTACGGATGAAGCATGGCAGGGTTTCAATGAAGTGGCTCGGGTGACTGTTTAGCAAAAACCAAGCACTCTGCAAACTCGAAAGAGGACGTATAGGGTGTGACACCTGCCCGGTGCTGGAAGGTTAAGGAGAGAGGTTATCCCCGTCGTAAGACGAGGGAGAAGCTTCGAACCGAAGCCCCAGTGAACGGCGGCCGTAACTATTGTTTGGACCATCCCGTGAAGTTTCGGGACACACAGTAGTTGTAAAATCTGGCTATATGCTGGAAAATCCCGTTAAGTCAACAGTACTTTCATCTTCGAGGTGGAATGTGACAATCTGTTGAATAGGGACAATCAGCAGGAAAGACCTGAAGAAGGAGGTCTTTATGAAACCAGAAATCGGCTACTACTTGGCGGGTTTTGCCGACGGAGAAGGAAGTTTCAATATATCCTTCAGACAACGGCAAGACCACAAGTCACCGTGGAAAGTTTCTCTTTGTTTCAACATCTCCCAGAAAGATAAAGTTATCCTTGCATTGTTCAAGCATCATTTAGGTTGCGGAACGTTACGAAGCCGCCCCGATGGTGTTTGGTATTTTGAAGTGAATAACTTTAGGGCAATCTGTGAGGATGTGATTCCTTTCTTTAGACGATTCCGTTTTCTTTCTGCAAAGAAAAAACGGGATTTTGCGAAATTCTGCGAACTGGCAGAAATGATAAAGAAAGGGGAACATCTTAAGAGTAGCGGTATCCGAAAAATTCTTGAGATTAGAAGAGAAATGAACGACGGCGGCAAGCGCAAGTATAGCGAAGCTGAAATACTGGTGAAGTATCAGGAATCCTCAGAGACTATACGCCAGACAGACGATCAGAAGTTATCGTCCGATGATATAGTCCGGTCTTCCGAGAAATCGGAAGTTAACACAAACGAACGGTCCTAAGGTAGCGAAATTCCTTGTGGGGTAAGTTCCCACGCGCACGAATGGTGTAACAACTTGAGCGCTGTCTCAACGAGGGACTCGGCGAAATTGTGGTGACAGTGAAGACGCTGTCTACCCGCACTTGGACGAAAAGACCCCGGAACCTTTACTCTACTCTGGTATTGAATTTTGATCCGATCTGTGTAGGATAGGTGGGAGACTTTGAAGTCCGGGCGTTAGCCCGGATGGAGTCGTCGGTGAAATACCACCCTTATTGTATTAAGATTCTAACCTTCTGCCGTGAATCCGGCGAAGGAACATTGCCAGACGGGGAGTTTGACTGGGGCGGTTTCCTCCTAAAATATAACGGCGGAGCCCAAAGCTTACCTCAAGACGGTCGGCAATCGTCTGCTGAGTGTAAAGGCATATGGTAGGTTGACTGTGATCCCGATAGGGAGAACAGATGCGAAAGCAGGGCTTAGTGATCCGGTACTAGATAGTGGGATTGGTATCGCTCAACAAATAAAAGGTACTCTGGGGATAACAGGCTTATCGCGCTCGAGAGTTCATATCGACAGCGCGGTTTGGCACCTCGATGTCGGCTCATCCTATCCTGGGGCTGGAGAAGGTCCCAAGGGTCCGGCTGTTCGCCGGTTAAAAGGGTACGTGAGTTGGGTTCAGAACGTCGTGAGACAGTTCGGTCTCTATCCAGTGTGGGCGCAAGGAAGTTTGATGGGAGTTGTCCTTAGTACGAGAGGACCAGGACAAACGAACCTCTGGTGTTCCAGCTGTCCTGCCAAGGGCAAGGGCTGGGTAGTCATGTTCGGAAGAGATAAGCGCTGAAGGCATATAAGCGCCAAGCTCGCCCAAAGAATAGACTTCCCGTTCGTGGCAACACGGACATAGACACCCGGAAGACTACCGGGTCAATAGGTCCTAAGTGTAAGATCCGTCAAGGATTTAAGCTTAAAGGATACTAATTGTCGATCGGCTTGACCGCTTTTTTGTCTTTCCGATGGAGAAGAATCGACGCTTTTTGAAAAAAGCTGATAAGAATTGTCATTGTGTTCTTTTTCTGAAAAAACACAGTGATCCTGAGGCCGCTGGCCGAAGGATCTTTCTAAACAAGTTATGCTTGTAAAGAAAGACTCTTCGACTACATCTGACATAAGAAGGCCTCAGAGCCAATTTTTGTTCTTGTGAAAATTTGTCCCTCGCAACCTGGAATGATTTAAAGTTGCTCGGGATCAAATCAAAATTTTCAATTTTGATTTGAGGCGTCCATACTGAGGAGGAAACACCCGTTCCCATTCCGAATACGGTAGTTAAGCTCCTCAAGGTCGATGGTACTTGGTTCGCAAGGATCCGGGAGAGTAGATAGGCGCCTCTTAAATTTAAGCCCCTGCAGGATAACTGCAGGGGCTTTTTTGAGCTTGCGGGAGGGCCCCGCACCTTTCACCTGGCAGTTCATCTGGGAATAAAGGGTGCGGGGTAATTCGCAGACGCTTCGCTATGACTTGCGTCGTTTGCTTCTCATCTCCGCAAGTCATCTGCTCATTATAGTAGGCGCCTCTTAAAATTAAAAATCCCCCCATGGGAAACTGCGGGGGGATTTTTAATTTTAACCCTGAGCGTTACCGAAAAAAGCATATTGAGGTCAAGCGAAGGGTCTTTCCGGGGCTGCTCCGCACTTTTTGTCCGCAAGTTCATTTGGAAATAAAGATGTCCGAATATGTTGCAATAAGACCATTTTTATATTAAAATCCCTTCTATGAAGATATTCCATAGATGGGGTTATTCATTGATGGAAATTATGCTGGTTGTTATCGTGATCGGCATTCTGGCAGGCATTTCTGTTCCGCGCATGTTAGCTATTGTCGAGCGTTCCAGGGGGGCGGAAGCCAGGGAAATCCTTTATAAGGCATATGCCGGTTATCAGAGGTATGTTGAAGACAATACCTCGACTCTTCCCGCAACCGATAACAACAAATGGAGCAGGTTGGGGATGGGCAACCCTAATAGCTTGGCCGGCAGGTTTTTTAACTATACGTTTTCTCCCGGCAGCAGCGCTAATCCGACGACCGTTACAGCAACGCGTCAGGGGATCGCGGCAAACCAGGTTTCGATCAATTTGTTGACAGGCGCTGTCACCAACACATCTCCCTATTGAGGGGCAGCCATGAAGAAAAAAATATCAGGTTTTACTCTGGTGGAATTGATTGTGACCGTTGTTATCCTGGGTATTGTCAGCTCCCTAACGTACCTCAATTATAATTTCCAGCGCCGCAAAAACGAACTCAGGGGCGCGACGGCCCAGGTGCAGGTGATCGCGGCTGCCGAACGGCTCTATTATTTGAATACCAGGGCGTTTTGGTCGACGACGGATACGGCCAATACCAATACGCGCCTCGGTCTGCATATCCGGGATACCTATTTCGATAATTACCGCGTGACGGCGTCCGGCGGCACATTCACCATGAGCGTGGATGGAGGTGCCGCGACATACACCTTCAATGCTCAAGGGGTACGGACGGGTTGCTCGGGGACCGATTGCATCCCGTGATCGGCCGCCTGCAATGATTCCCACTTTAAGTTCGCCGGTTCAGTATCTCAAAGGCATTGGGCCGAAGCGGGCCCAGGATTTGGGGCGCGCCGGCATCAACCTCCTCGAAGACCTCCTTTATTATTTTCCCAGGCGTTATGAAGACAGGTCGCAGTTTAAGCCCATCGGCTCTGTCGATATCGGTTCGACTGTGACCGTTAAAGGGGAAGTTATTTCCAAGAAGGGTCGGCCCGCTTACCTGCGCCGCGGCATCGACATCTTCGAGATCTCCGTCGCCGACGGGACCGGCCGTATCTTTGCGGTCTGGTTTAACCAGCCGTTTCTCCATAAATACTTCAATGTCGGCGACCAGGTGATTCTCTACGGCAAGGCAGAGATCTATCGCGACAAGATCCAGATGTCTTCGCCGGATTTTGAGATCATCGAAGATAAGGGGGCAAGCCTGGACGTCGGCCGCATCGTCCCGATTTACCGCCTGCCTCATGGGTTTTCCCAAAGGGTCCTGCGTAAGCTGATCAAGTCTGTTCTTGAGAGCCAGATATCCCGCCTGCAGGAGCTCTTGCCTTACGATATCCGCACCAGACATGGTCTGCTTAATGTCGCCCAAAGCCTCTTGAATATCCATTTCCCGGAAAATGAGGAGACGAGACTCCGGGCCTACCAGCGGCTTGCTTTCGAGGAATTTTTTCTCTACCAGATCCCGCTTATCCTGCGCAAGCTCAAACGCCGGGACAAGGCCGGGATCGCTTTCGACGTCAGGGAGGGCGTTCTTGAGAGTTTCTTCGGCAAACTTCCTTTTGCATTGACCGATTCGCAAAGGAAATGTCTTCAGGAGATCGTCTCAGACATGCGCTCGCCGCGCCCCATGCAGCGGCTCCTGCAGGGGGACGTGGGATGCGGCAAGACGGTCGTCGCGCTTCTGGCCGCGCTTGGGGCCGTGACGTGCGGCTGGCAGGCGGCGTTCATGGTGCCGACGGAAATCCTGGCTCAGCAGCATAATGAAAAAATCAGCCAGCTCTTGGCAGGATTTCAGGGAACGTCTGCCTGCCGGACAGGCAGGGAGAACAGAGAACAGAGAAAGCCGAAGATCGGGGTATTGACGGGCAGCTTGAGCGAAGAAGAGAAAAAAGAAACCATAAAAAAAATAAAGAATGGCGACGTTGATATTGTCATCGGCACGCATGCGCTTCTTGAAGAAGATGTCGCGTTCCATAAGCTGGGTCTGATCGTGATCGATGAGCAGCATAAATTCGGTGTTTCCCAGCGGGCATTGTTGCCCCGCAAGGGTGCCAATCCCGATTGTCTTATCATGACGGCGACGCCTATCCCCCGGACGCTGTCCTTGACCCTTTACGGGGATCTGGATTTGTCGGCGATCACCCAGATGCCGGCGGGCCGCGGAAAAATAATGACGCAGGCGCTTGACATCGAGGAACGGCAGAAGGCCTATGATTTCGTGAGAGAAGAAGTCAAAAAGGGGCGTCAGGCCTATCTGATCTATCCTCTTGTCGAGGAGAGCGAAAAGCTTGAATTGCGCGCGGCCAAGTCGATGTACAAAGAGTTCAAAGACGAAATCTTTAAAGACCTAAAGGTCGGCCTGGTTTACGGCAAGATGAAGAGGGATGAGCAGGAAAAGACCATGAAGAAGTTCCGTGACGGCAAGATCGATGTCCTGGTTGCGACGACCGTTTTAGAAGTCGGCATCGATGTAGCGAACGCGACGGTCATGGTCATCGAGCATGCCGAGCGCTTCGGTCTGTCCCAGCTTCATCAGATGCGCGGCCGCATCGGCCGGGGCGTCCATGAATCCCATTGCCTTCTCGTCGCCGACCCGAAGTCTGAAGACGCGCAGGCGCGCATCAAGGCGTTTGTTGCGACGACAGACGGGTTTAAGATTGCCGAAGAAGATTTAAAGATCAGGGGGCCGGGTGAGTTTTTCGGCGAGCGTCAGCACGGCCTGGCGGATTTAAAGATCACAGACCCGCTGGCCCAGATGCATCTTCTCAAGGCCGCGCGCGAGGACGCGCACAAGCTTATCGAGCGCGACCCGAAACTTGCAGATCCGAAGCACGCGGAACTGAAACGCCAGCTTTACAGATGTTTCCCGGAGTTTGAGAGGTTTGTCGAAGTGGGATAGCAGCTTTATGGGCGGTTTGCGCAAGGCCCTGTTCGCAGACGAAATTTTTTGCCGTTGGCTGCGGTTTACGCCAAGGGTATGACGCTCCATAGAGGATTGTCGCTATACCCTTGTCGTAAATCCTTGCCAACCCTTGCCAAAAAATTTCTGATTGTCTGCTTCACAGGGCCTTGCGCTTTTCTTGAATCTAGCCGATGAGCTACCCGGTTCTTTTGGGTGGGGCGGGGAGGAGAAGCAGAGCCGGTTGCCCCCAAGATAGTTGTGATACAATAGGGTATTCCGTTTCAACTCGCTTCAAAAAGGCCAGCTTCTGGCTTTGGTTATGCTCGGGTCTTTTCCTGCGGGGGGGGGGAGAACAATAAGGAATCCCTCGCCTTCGTCTCGCTCAGACCTGTATGGGTCGCTCACATTCGTTCGCGACGGCAAAAAAAGCAAGCAAGATTTTGTGATACAATGGCATAATGACTTGGGGACATGAGGACAAGGAGGCGCTTCCTCCTATTGCTTGTGTCTATAATTTGTTCATAGTGCCATTCGTAGGAGATTGCAAAAAGTCCAAATGTGATTTGGGATGGCGAGTCACGAATAATTTTTTGCAAAAGAAAATCTAGTGGATTAGATACATATTTCTTATTCTACAAAGGAGAAAACATGGGGTATGATCCAAAGAATGGGATTGAAAAGTTGTTTTTTAAACTTGCGGGAATTAGTCGTATACCGATCTCTACAACATTACCTGCTGGAGAAATGTCTGCTGTCGCGAGTTTTTGGTTGGCTCGATCAAATACATCGGCTATTTTCTCAACAATCTGTTTGACCTCAGCAATTGTTTTATTTAATGAATTAAAGAACTGGTTTTGTATTCCTTTTGTGGTAGCCACCTTATATTTTGCTGTTAGGGTTTGGGTATACGAGAAATGCGCATATCTAGCCGTAAAGTTGTGGACGTGATATGGTTTAAAGAGAATTTTGTGGCGTTTTGGAGGGGGTGGCTATGAATTGGTTTGAGAGATATGGAATTGTTGGCAGTTATTTTATCGTATTGCTATATGTCATTTTAAGATTCAATTTACAGCGCCTAGGCATTGCTATAGAATTTTCCAAAGGAAGCATGGCAGTTGATGCAGCTATTTTTGTTGCTGCAAGTTTGGCTTTAGGGTATGTTATTTCGATATTTTCTCAATTTTTGTATTATAAAGGCAGAAATGGTTTGATGATTCACGGAGAGATAATAAAACTATGTCGGCAAGAAACAGGTATGGACAAATATATACAAGACGAGATTAAGATTTCTGAGAATGAAACAGAAGAAGATATTGAAGTCAAATTAACAGTTTTTTTTAGACTTAAAGAAAAATTGCTTAAAAGATTTCAATATTTAGGAGTTTTTTCTACGAAGCGATGGGACGTAATCGCGATAAATTCAGCTTTAATCTTGGGGACTTATCTCTTATTTATTTCCTGTACAATATTAAAAATTTTTATATTTATAATTAATAATAATCTTAAAACTCTTTGGGGCTGGGTCGACGTATTCACTCTATTTATTGTAGTGCCGATTCTAGTTTTATTTCATAAATCCAGGAATATTATAAGTAAACAGATAATAAAAATTGACTTTGAGAAGTTGAAATATATTTACGAGAAAGACATGGCGAGTAGAAACCATGAAGCCTGACGCCTATATTTTTTTGGATATTTTTGGTGGTGTTTGGAGTGGGGCTTTTTAGGGTTATGGCATATCTGGCGGACAAGAAACGCCGAGAAACTATGGGATGCGTATCAGCTTGAGATGTGGAGGGTTGCATGGACAAACAAGAGATTATTGATTTCGTCAAGCGGAATCCGGTTGTCTATCTGGCGACGGTTGAAGACAAGAGGCCGCACGTGCGGGGAATGATGTTGTATCGCGTGGATGGAAATGGCATCATTTTTCATACGGGCAGGACAAAAGATCTTCAGAAGCAGCTTGAGCGTAATCCCGAGGTAGAGCTATGCTGCTTTAGCCAGACGGAGAATAAACAGGTCAGGATTGCCGGTAAAGTTGAGGCGGTGAGGGATGAGGCGCTCAAAAAGGAGATCGTGGAGAACAGGCCGTTTTTGAAGCCGTGGATTGAAGAACATGGCTTGGATTTATTGACGGTCTGGCGGATTAAAGGCGGCGTGGCATGTGTTTGGACCATGCAGACGAACCTGGAGGCGAAGCAATATATCAAGCTGTAAAAGAAAGAATACAAGGCAACACAGTTTGTTCGAAGGGATGGCAGGCGGGGAGGTCTAGGATGGCGATAAGAGAGGATTTGGAGAAGTTTTTTTCCAATTTTCTTCCGCAGAATGCGGCGCCGTTCGATCCGTCAGTTTTCCATGATCCTCTGGCGCAGGCGACGCAGTGGACGCCGGCGGTGCGCGGAGGCGCGAATTTTTGCACCTACCGGCTCAAAAAAATAGACCACACGCGCTTGGAATTCAGGCCGACATTCGGCATGGCCGTGTTTTGTCTGTTTTTTATTCTCTTCGGCCTTGCGTTTGCGGTTTTGCCGCTGGGCTCGCTTTACAAGCAGTACGGAGGGTTCCATTGGTCGATGCTGCCCGGGCCCCTGTTCGGCTTATTTTTTTCGTTTCTCGGCATCGCGATATTCCGCATGTCCCAATGCCCGATCATTTTCGACATGAAGAGGGGCGGGTTTTGCAAGGGTTGGGCGGGGTCGGGTCCGGCAGGCCGGCGCAAGGGTGAGGTTTTCGTCGATATGAGCAGGATCCGCGCCCTACAGGTTTTGTCGGAATACTGCCGCGGCAGCAAGAGTTCTTATCATAGTTACGAATTAAATCTGGTTTTGGATGACGCCAGCCGGGTGAATGTCGTTGATCACGGCGACCTGAGGGGCTTGCGCGAGGACGCCGGGGTTCTCGGACAGTTTTTAGGGGTCCCGGTCTGGGATGCGGGAACGGTAACCGGTTCATAAAATAGAGAGAGGCCATGATCGATCGCGTGAAGAAACATTTTCAGGACGAAGCAGGCACCTTCGATGCGAGGGTCGTCAGGTCGGTGCCGTTCTATACGGATATGTTGGAAGCCCTTGTGTCGGCGCTGCCTTTCAAGCGCAGCGAAACCAAAAAGGTACTGGATATTGGTTGCGGGACAGGGTCGATCTCCAAAAAGATCAAGGAGCATTTTCCGAAGGCTCGGATCACCTGTGTTGATTTTTCGGAGAACATGCTGGAGATCGCCAAAAACAAGCTCCGGGATTATCGCGATATCCGTTATGTCGTTTCCGACGTGCGCACGTTTGATTATTCCGGTTTTGACGCGGTCGTGTCTTCTTTGACGCTGCATCATCTGCGCCGCGGAGAGGAAAAGTTGAAACTTTATGGAAGGATCCGCCGCGGCCTCAGGAAGGGCGGCGTCCTGTATCTGGCGGATCTGGTGCTTGGCGAGACGGATTATTTGCAGCGCCTAAACCTTGAGATGTGGAAGAGGTTTTTGTCCCGGAACATGTCCGAGAGGGGCATGAACGAGCGCCGGCGGCGATATGAAAGAGAGGATCATCCTTTTAAGATTTCCGACGAGATAGCGTGGTTGAGGCGGGCCGGCTTTCGACATATCGACGTCGTCTGGAAATATTATCATTTTGCCGTGTTCGGCGGCCAAAAATAGCGCCGGCGGCCAGTACGCGTTTTTCGGTTATTTTATCCGCTGAAATTATGGGATATGTCGCCAGGAGGCGGACATGAAACGGGTTGTGCTTAGCGTCATTGTGATTGCGGGGCTTCTGTTGTTTGTGTACAGCGGCCGCGTGCAGAAGGCGGTCGCCGTAACCAGGGTGAGACTTCAAGCAGGGATGATTATCGGCGAGATCACACAGCGGCAGTACGAAGAAGCCATAAAAAAGGCTTCTTTCGGTTCGATGTTTTGGGATCCAAAGGCGGTTTTGGCTGTTGACTGAAAGATAGGCGATTATGTCCGGCAAGGCCGGCCGCAGAAGGACTGTGGAAATGAGGCGTCTCGTTTCGAGCGATGGGGACAAAAGAGGGCGCGATATTTCTTTTTGTATGAAGACAAAAATAGATTTATTCATTTTGTTGCTTTTGACAGGTTATATTTTGGCCGCAGATCATGTCTTGGCCGTCGGCAACGATCGAGGTTCTGAAAAAATCAATATCGCCGGAGAAGATTCGGAGATGGGAGTATATGACCCTTCGGTCGAATATGACGATGACGGTATCGGCTGGTTAGCCTACACGGCCATGAGCGATTTTAGGAATCCGGCCGGCAATGAGAAGGTTCAGCTTGAGACGCACTTGGCCAAAAGCTTCGATCACGGCAGGACATGGACAAAGGTCGGCAGGGCCAACTCAGGCCTGGTGAAAACTCTGACTCTTAAAGGAAAACCGGTCCAGGCGGTCTATAGGAATGAAACCCCAACCTTGCTCTATGACCCCCATGATCCGGATAGCAATCGGAGATGGAAACTTTTTACAGTCCGTGGGTTTATTAGTGCCGGGAACTACAAAAATACGCAATGGCCGTATGTCCATATCGCTTATAAGTATGCCGCGAGTCCCGAAGGATTGTCTTCCGCCAAGGAGATCCTTTTGTTCGGTTCCCAATACTGTAAGCCGCCGGTTTGTAGCGTAAAATTTAACTTAAACGATTTTTCTCCAGATCTGAAAAATGTGGTTTTTTACGAAGAACCCGGCTCTTTGGTTAAGGATGGCGTTATCTATCTGACCTTAAGCGCCGTCATAGGACGCCAAGGTCAAAAAACGATCTTGCTGTCTTCTCAAGATCACGGTGAGACCTGGAAATATAAGGGGATTCTTACTTTTCGAAAAGACGCCGAAAATTTAGGTTTCAATGAGCTTACGTCATCGAGTCTGGCGCAAGAGGATGGAAGAGTGTTTCTTTTGGTTTCTCCTGTTAAAGCGGTTAAATTGCCGCGGCATTTGCAATATAACGGAGTCTATATTTTTGAATTTGTCGACATTTCAAAAGGGATATTGAAGAGGGACGCAGCCGGAGAATTGATCGTTATCAAATATCTTCCGTCTCTTTCGACCCGGAGCGTCGGCGGTGGACAGAGCGAATATAACGAGCAGAATACTTACGGCGGCATCATTATGGCCCAGTCGGATATAAACGAGTCTTGCGAGCGCTTTAAGATCTTTAACACCGGTCAAGATATTGTAGAATAATATCATAATCCTGTGCGAATAATAGCAGGGAAATACAAGGGAAGGCGAATATCGTTTCCGGCCCATATCAGGCCTACGCAGGACAAGGTGCGCCAGGCGATCTTTGACGTTTTGGCCGGGGTCGTGACCAAGGCACGGGTTTTGGAGCTTTTTGCCGGAAGCGGCGCCATGGGGTTTGAAAGCCTTTCCCGCGGCGCCGCCTCGGTATGCCTCATTGATTCCGATAGGCGCTCCACGAATGCCATCATGCGGAACCTGGAGGTCCTTGGGCTCGGTGAGGAGGGGCGGGAGGGTGTCAGGGTTTACACAAACGATGCTTTCCGGGCCCTGAAGATCCTTGAGAAGAAGGGGGAACAGTTTGATCTCGTTTTTCTGGACCCCCCGTACCATAAGGACTTGGCAAAAAAAGCCTTGAAAACGATTGCGTCAAGTGGTATATTAGCACCTCGTAGTTTTGTGATTATCGAGCATGCCGGGACGGATGACTTGGGGGATGTCCCGGAGAATATAACCCGTTTCAAAGAAACCGATTACGGAGACATCAAAGTCTCCTATTTTCAAATGAGGCCATAACTTACGGAGCTGTCCTGATTTTTTGAAGGACATAGCGGCGTAAGTTATCCGGCCGAATTTGACCCCCGTCGTTTTGTTCCGTTTTTAGTGAAGCAGAACGAACCAAAACGAAACAGTGGGGGTGATTTGCAGGATGGGAGCAAGGGCAAATCATGTGCCAAAAGGCCATCTACCCAGGGACATTCGACCCCGTCACATACGGCCATATTGACGTGATCAAAAGGGCGGTCCGGCTTTTTGGGCAAGTTGTTGTGGCGGTGGCGCAGAACCCTTCCAAGAATACCCTTTTTTCCATCAAGGAGAGGGTGGCGTTGCTCAAGGAGGCGCTGAAGGATGCTGCCGGAGTGGAAGTCGTGGCCTTCAGCGGCTTGTTTGTGACGTTCGCCCGCCGTCAGAAGGCCGCTATCGTTATTCGCGGCCTGCGCATGCTTTCAGACTTCGAGTATGAATTCCAAATGGCCTTGACGAACAGGAAACTGGATGATAGTATTGAGACCATTTTTCTGATGCCGTCCGAATCTTACAGCTATGTTTCGTCCAAGCTTTTGAAAGAGGCCGGCAGCCTCGGGGCAGACCTCGGGGTGTTTGTGCCGTCGTGCGTGGAAAAGGCGTTGAAGAAAAAATTCAAGGCCCGGTAACGCCGCGGTCTTTTTGGCTCGTTCTTATGATGAGGATCGATCTCGCCAGGCTTTCGGAAGAGCGGCCCATGTTGCTTTCCGCCTCCTGGGATGCTAAGGGCCGGGAGCTGGATGCTCCGGGCATCCGCTTTGAGGAACCGGTCAGGATTGCGGTATCGGCAAAACGCGACAGCGGTCTGGCCGTGGCGCAGGTAGACGTCAGGTCCAAGGCGACGATGACATGCGCGCGCTGCCTGTGTGATTTCGCCGTCAAAATCGAGAAGTCTTTCAAGTTGGCGTATGCGCTGGATATCTCAGAGCCCGTTGTTGAGCTGGACGACGATATCCGCCAGGAATTGATCCTGATTTATCCCCAGAAGGTGTTGTGCCGCGAGGATTGCCGGGGCATGTGTCCCAGGTGCGGGGCGGATTTAAATAAAGAAAGATGTAAGTGTCAATGAGGGAATGTTACTCCTCGTGTAAGCGCTTGTAAATTTCTGCCAGCAAGTATTGGGCAGAAATTTACGGCGCACACGTCGGAGTTAACTTTGTAGGGAAATAACCCAAAAATTGCAAAGTTAAGGAGCGATCACATGCCAAATCCAAGACGAAGACATTCAAAGGCCAGAGGGCGCAGGAGAAGGACGCATTGGAAATTGGAGGCGGTTGAATTGATGGAGTGCAGTCAGTGCAAATCTCCGAAACTGCCGCACCGCATCTGTCCTGTTTGCGGGTATTACGACGGCCGGCTGGTGATTGATTTCGAGGCCAAACGGGCCAAAAAAGAAGCCAAAAAGAAACCGACGGAAAGGTAGGCAATGGTCAAGGTTGCCGTAGATGCCATGGGCGGCGATTACGCCCCCAAGGTCGTTATTGAAGGTGTGATCGAAGCGATCCGCAGGTTTGACGTTTTTGTTTATCTTGTCGGTCCGTCCGATCTTTTGAAGGCTGAGCTCGCCAAGCGCAAGAAATTCGATCGTTCCAGGGTTGAGATCGTCCACGCCGACGAGATCGTGGAGATGTGCGAGCCGCCGGCAGCGGCGATCCGCAAAAAAAGGAATTCTTCGATCAATATCGGCATCAGCCTTTGCAAAGAGGGCAAGGCCGACGCTTTCTTTAGCGCAGGCAATACCGGCGCTGCCGTGTGCGGCGCGACGCTGAAGCTGGGGTTGCTCGAGGGGATCGAGCGTCCCGGCATCGCCATCGTCTTGCCGAATTTGGTCGGCGTGTCCCTGATCATCGATGCGGGCGCCAATATCGATCCTAAGCCGATGCATCTGCTTCAGTACGGCCTGATGGGCAGCGCCTATTACGAGCAGATCCTTGGCAAGGCCAAGCCGAGTGTCGGGCTCCTCAATGTCGGCGAAGAGGAGTCAAAAGGCACGGAATTCATGAAGGAAGCCTACCAGCTTTTGGAACAGAGTTCGGTTAATTTCATCGGGAACGTCGAAGGCAAGGATATTTTTTCCGGCAATTGCGATGTCATCGTCTGCGACGGATTTGTCGGCAACGTGACCTTGAAAGTCTCCGAGAGCATCTCGGAGACGATCGCATATTTTTTGAGGAAAGAGCTTTTGTCGAGCATCTGGGGTAAATTGGGATATCTTTTGGCCCGCCCTTGTTTTAAACGCTTTAAGAAGCAGATCGATTATTCGGAATACGGCGGGGCGCCTCTTCTCGGCGTGGACGGCGTCGTGATCATCGGTCACGGCCGGTCGAACGCCAAGGCCGTCATGAACGCCATCCGCTTCGCCAAAGAGGAAGTGGAGCGCCACATCAACGAGAGCATCACCGAACAGGCCAAAAAACTCTTGGTGAAAGCCTGATCTTATGAAAAAATCCAAAAAAAACATCGGTATCATCGGCCTCGGTTTCTATGTGCCCAAAAAGGTTCTGACCAACAAGGACCTGGAGGGGATGGTGGAGACGAGCGACGAGTGGATCACCACCCGTACCGGGATCAAGGAACGCAGGATTTCATCTTCGACAGAATCGACGAGTACACTCGCCTTTAATGCCGCAAAAGAAGCGCTTAAAAATGCCAACCTGGAACCGTTAGACCTTGAGTTGATCATTGTGGCGACGATTACGCCGGATATGCCCTTTCCGGCGACAGCCTGTTTTCTCCAGGAGATGCTGGGGGCCAAGAATGCCGCTTGTTTTGATGTGAGCGCGGCCTGCGCCGGATTTGTCTATGGTCTTGTGATCGCCCAGCAATTCTTGAGAAGCGGGGTCTATAAAAATGCCCTGGTGATCGGCGCCGAGAAACTGTCCAGTGTTACCGATTGGCAGGACCGCAACACATGCGTTCTTTTTGGCGACGGCGCAGGTGCGGCGGTGCTGGCGCCCGTTGAGAATGGCGGAATCCTGGCCAGTTATATGGGGTGCGACGGCTCAATGACGGAATTATTGATGCAGCCCGCCGGCGGCAGCAAGACGCCGGCGTCCCGCGAGACCGTAGATAAGAGGATGCATTTTATCAAGATGCGCGGCAATGAGGTTTTTAAGCTCGCCGTCAAGATCATGTCGGATGCCGCCTGCCGCGCGCTCAAGAAATGCAAGCTGGGTGTTGATGACATCGATTGTTTTATTCCCCATCAGGCGAATCTGCGCATTTTGGATGCCGTGGCGCGCAAGATGAAGCTGCCTTCGGGGAAAATCTATTTCAACGTGGCCAAATACGGCAATATGTCTAGCGCTTCGACGGCCGTGGCATTGTGCGAGGCGTATCAGTCCGGCCGTATCAAAGGAGGCAATATTGTTGTCCTGGATGCATTCGGTGCCGGTCTTGTTTGGGGGGCGGTCGTCATCCAGTGGCAGAAATAGGCCGCAAGGTTCCGCATTTTTAGCTGATCGAAAATGAAAAAAGCCTTTCTTTTTCCAGGTCAGGGTGCCCAGTTGGTGGCCATGGGTCTGGACTTCTATCAGAATTCCAACGTCGGCCGCGCCGTCTTTGACGAAGCGGATCAGGTCTTGGGTTTCCCCTTGTCGCAGCTTTGTTTCGAAGGGCCGTTTGAAGAATTGACGAAGACGGAGAACTGTCAGCCGGCCATTCTGACGGTCAGCGTCGCCGCCCTTGCCGTCATGCAGACGTTCCGTCCGGATCTCAAGCCGGATTATGTGGCCGGCCTGAGTCTCGGCGAATACTCGGCGTTGGTCGCGGCGCACGTCATCACTTTCGCCGAAGCGCTCCGGCTGGTGAGGCGCCGCGGAGAGTTGATGGAAGAGGCCTCCAGAAAGAACCCCGGCGTCATGCTCTGCGTTCTTGGTCTTGAGAAGGATGTCGTCGCTGGGATCAGCAGGTCAGCCGGCGGCGAGATCGCCAACCTCAACAGCCCGGGTCAGGTGATTGTTTCTGTTGCAAAGCAACGCGCGCAATTATTGACGGATGCGGTCATGGCGCAAGGCGCCAAGCGCGTGATTCCGCTGGATGTCAGCGGTGCTTTTCATTGTTCGTTGATGAATGGGGCGCGCGACGGCTTGATGTCCGAGATCGAGAAGATTTCTTTCAAGCCTGCGGATGTTCCCCTGGTGAGCAATGTCGATGCCAAGGAACAGAGGGATCCGGTGATCATAAAGGTGAACCTGGTGAATCAGGTGAATTCTACGACTTACTGGGAAGCCTCCATGCGCTACCTCCTGGAAAGAGGCGTTTCAGAGTTCTACGAGGTGGGGCCCGGGTCGGTTTTAAAAGGACTCATGAGAAAGATAGATTCAGGCGCCAGGGTCGTCAGCGCGGGGACCTGGGAAGATATGAAAGCCTTGGTTTCAGAATCAGGAGAGACTGTTTAACGATGGACCTTCGCCAGGGATTATTTTGCTGGGGCAGGGTCCAAGTGGATGGAGGAGCAAGATGAAGCTGCAAGGCAAGGTGGCGTTGGTGACAGGCGGGGCCAGGGGGATCGGCCGCGAGATTGCCATGCTTTTCGCCCAGGAAGGGGCGGACGTCGTCATCTGTGACGTCAACCTGGAATCGGCCCAGGCGACCCAGAAGGAGATCGAGGCGAAAGGCGTCAGAAGCATGAGTTTTTCGACGGATGTCACTGCCTTTAAAGAAGTTGAAGGCATGGTGAATTTAGTGCTTGACAATTTTAAGCATCTTGATATATTAGTTAACAATGCCGGCATCACGAAGGACAATTTGCTGCTTCGGATGAGCGAAGAGGACTGGGATAAGGTGCTGGCGGTCAACCTGAAGGGCGTTTTTAACTGCACGAAGGCCGTCTCCAAGGTGATGATCAAACAGAGGAGCGGCAAGATCATCAGCATCGCTTCGATCATTGGCATCATGGGGAATGCCGGTCAGGCCAATTACGCAGCCTCTAAAGGCGGCATCATCAGCTTTACTAAATCAGTGGCCAGAGAACTGGCATCCCGGAACATCAATGCGAACGCCGTTGCGCCAGGATTTATCCAGACGGCCATGACGGATAAACTCAGCGAAGAACAGCGCAAGGCGATGCTGGCCACTATCCCTTTAAATAGATTGGGTGTTCCCCGCGATGTCGCGTGTGCCTGTCTTTTTCTAGCGTCTTCGGACGCGGACTATATCACGGGCCAAACGATTGTGGTGGACGGGGGAATGAGCATGTAGGCGGAGCGGGACAGAAGTACCGACACGAAAAGATTTTTGCAGGTAAACAGGAGGAGAAGAATGACAGATGCGGTCAATAAGGTAAAGTCTATCATCGCAGAACAGCTGGGCGTTAAGCCTGAAGAGGTGACGCCGGAAGCTTCTTTTGTCGAAGATCTCGGCGCAGATTCCCTTGACACGGTAGAACTCGTTATGGCCCTGGAGGAGGAATTCGGGATCGAGATTCCGGACGAGGACGCCGAGAAGATGACAACTGTGGGGGATGCGGTAAAATATATCGAAGAAAAAATCGCAAAAAAGTAACTGGGCGGTTTTTGGTGGCTTCATTAAGAAACATATACCCCGACTGGACACTTCAAGGTCGGGGTATTTGTTAGGGGAGCCGTCGGGGCACGAAATTCAAAAGGGACGGGTCCCGGCGAATGGGTGTATATCATAAACCAGCAAGTAACGACGCATCAGAGGGGCGCGTCCCCTTGCCTGGACGCAGTGAGCGTTTAGGTAATTTGCTAATGCACAGACACAGAGGGCAAATTAATGAGACGTAGAGTCGTTGTGACAGGTTTGGGAGCTGTAACGCCCCTGGGAAACAACGTCGCGGAATTCTGGAAGGGGTTGGAGACCGGTGTCAGTGGAGTCGATACGATTACGTATTTTGACCCCGCCGATTATGATGCCAGGATCGCCGGTCAGGTGAAGAATTTTGATCCTGAGATTTTCATGGGCAAGAAAGAGGTCAAACATACCGAAAAGTTCGTGCATTATGCCATGGCCGCCGCCGTTGAGGCGGTTGCCGACGCCGGGTTTGATCTTGCGAAGCTGGACCTGGAGCGTTGCGGTGTCTTGATCGGTTCCGGCATCGGATCTTTAAGGATCATCGAGGAACAGCATAAGATTCTGCTTGAACGCGGGCCTTCCCGGTTGACGCCGTTTTTGATCCCTATGCTGATTGTCAATGAGGCGTCGGGACATGTTTCTATGAAGTTCGGTTTCAAAGGGCCTAATAGCTGTGTCGCCACCGCGTGTGCGACAGGCAACCATGCCATCGGCGATGCGATGCGGATCATTCAGTATGGCGATGCGGACGTCATGATCGCCGGTGGGACTGAAGGTGCGGTCACGCCTATGGGGATCGGCGGTTTTTGCGCCTTGAAGAGTCTCTCGTGCCGCAATGACGAACCCCGGAGGGCCTCCCGGCCTTTTGACAAAGAACGCGATGGCTTTGTCATGGGGGAGGGTTCAGGCCTTGTCATTTTAGAGGAGATGGAACACGCCCTGAAACGTAATGCCAGGATTTACTGCGAGGTGGCGGGTTACGGCATGTCAGGAGACGCCTATCATATTACGGCGCCGGATCCTTCGGGCGACGGCTGTGTCCGAGCCATGCGTGCGTCTTTGAAAGATGCGGGGTTGAAACCGGAGAACATCGATTATATCAATGCCCACGGCACATCCACACTGTTGAATGATAAGATCGAGACCCTGGCCATGAAAAAGGCGTTCGGGGATCATGTCCACAAGGTCGCCATCAGTTCGACCAAATCGATGACCGGCCACCTCTTGGGGGCTGCCGGCGGAGCGGAGTTCATCGTCTGCTGTCTGGCGATGAAGCACGGCGTTGTGCCGCCGACGATCAACCTGGAGAACAAGGATCCGGATTGCGACCTGGATTATACGCCCAACAAGGCCAGGGGGCTCAAGATCAAGACGACCATGTCGAATGCGCTGGGTTTCGGCGGGCATAACGCGACTGTCGTCGCTAAAGAATTTAAGTAGTCAGTAGACAGATTGGAAAAGTACACAGGGTGCTTTTACTGACCACTGACTACGTTTTATCTTATGGGACAGACAATAACACAAAAAATATTGGCAGGGCATTGCGGCAAGAAAGAAGTTGCGCCGGGCGAGTTTATCTGGGCCAAGGTAGATTTTACGCTGGGCAACGATATCACGGCGCCCATTGCCATCGATGAGTTTGAGAAATCCGGTTTTACAAAGGTCTTCGACCGCAACCGTATCGCATTGATCCCGGACCACTTCACGCCTGCCAAGGACATCAAGAGCGCCCAGCAGGCCAAACGCCTCAGGGATTTCGCCTCCAGACATAAGATCACCCATTACTATGAAGTCGGCAGAATGGGCATCGAGCATGCCCTCTTGCCGCAGATGGGGCTTGTCAGGACGGGGGACCTGGTGATCGGGGCGGATTCCCACACATGCACCTATGGGGCCCTCGGCGCTTTTTCAAGCGGTGTCGGTTCCACAGACCTGGCTGTTTCCTGGATGACGGGGCATGTATGGCTCAGGGTGCCGGAATCCATGAAGTTCGTCTTTAACGGCAAGCTTCCGCGGTGGGTGAGCGGGAAAGATTTTATTTTGAGCGTCATCGGCGATATCGGCGTGGAGGGAGCGGCGTATCGGGCCATGGAGTTCTGCGGGCCGGCGATCGCGAAGCTGTCCATGGACGACCGTTTCGCCATGTGCAATATGGCGATTGAGGCCGGCGGCAAAAACGGCATCATCGCGCCCGACGAGACGACGCTGGACTATGTGCAGGAGGCGGCAGGCGGCCGGAAGTATTCTGCGGCGAAGATCAAGACTTGGAGGGCGCTGCAAAGCGATCCCGACGCGTCTTACGCCGCCGTGCGGACATACGACGTGACGTCGTGGGAGCCCGTCGTGGCGTGCCCTCATCTGCCAAGCAACATCAAACCCGTCAGCAAGGTGGGCCGTGTCAAGGTGGATCAGGTAGTCATCGGTTCCTGCACGAACGGCCGCATCTCGGATTTGAGGATCTCGGCAAAGATCCTGAAAGGCAGGAAGGTCGCTTTCGGCGTGCGCCTCGTTGTCATCCCGGCGACACAGGAGATTTACCTGCAGGCCATGAAGGAAGGGCTCCTGGAGACATTCGTGAAGGCCGGCGGCGTTGTGTCGACGCCGACGTGCGGGCCGTGTCTGGGAGGGCATATGGGGATCCTTGCCGAGGGCGAGGCGTGCCTGGCCACGACCAACAGGAATTTCATGGGCCGCATGGGTGCCAAGGGCAGCTATGTCTATCTGGCGAACCCTGCCGTTGCGGCGGCGAGCGCGATCGCGGGATACATCACGCATCCAAACGAAGTAGTCAGTAAAACCAATTTTAGTGATTATGGTGATTAAAGGGAAGGTCCATAAATTCGGCAATGACGTTAATACCGACGATATCATTTCGGCGCGGTATTTGAACACGATCGACCCCAAGGAACTGGCCGGCCATTGCATGGAGATCTTGGACCACGATTTTTCCAAGAGGGTCCAACCGGGAGATATCGTGGTTGCAGGGAATAATTTCGGCTGCGGCTCGTCGCGGGAGCACGCTCCGATCGCCATCAAGGGGTGCGGCGTGTCTTTGGTCATTGCCAAGAGCTTTGCCAGGATTTTTTATCGTAACGCCATCAATATCGGCCTGCCTATCATTGAAGTCAGGGAAGCCGACCAGATACAGCCGGGTGATGAGCTGGAGGTCGAGCTTGAAAAAGGCGCGGTCAGAAACCTCACGCAGGGCAAGACGTATCATGCCGCCCCTGTTGCGGATTTTATCTGTCAGATCGTCGAAAAGGGCGGATTGGTGAATTGGGTGAAGAGCAAGGAAGACTCTTTGCGTAAACGCTCGTGAAACTTAAGCCATAACTACCCGGCCTTAAATTGAGTGGCCGGTACGCCCTTTCTGGGCAGCTTGTCTTAAATTTCACTAAGCACGCTTCGGAGTTAATTTCGATAGGAAAAAACCTAAAAAGGATGAAATTAATGTATAAAATAGCCGTCATACCGGGGGACGGGACAGGGCCGGAAGTTGTGCGTGAAGGTTTGAAGGTCCTGGATGCCGCCGCAAAAAAATTCAATTTCAAATTCGAAACCAAAGAGTTCGATTTCAGCGGCAAGAGATATCTCAAAACGGGCAAGCTTGTCGATGATAGCGATATCGCCGAACTCAGGAAATATCATGCCATTTATCTGGGCGCTGTGGGCGATCCGGACGTCAAACCTGGTATCATCGAGACGGGCGTCCTCTTGAAGCTCAGGTTTGCCCTCGACCAGTATATCAATCTGCGGCCGGTGAAGCTTTACAATTCCGCTTTTTGTCCCCTGAAGGACAAGAGGCCGGAAGACATCGATTTTGTCGTCGTTCGCGAGAACAGCGAAGGTCTCTATAAGGGCATGGGGGAGTTTCAGAAGAAGAATACCAAGGACGAGGTGGCTATCCAGATCTCCTATAATACCCGGGCCGGCGTGGAGCGCTGCGTGCGTTATGCGTTTGAATTGACGCGCAAAAGGAACAAGCGCAAACAGCTGACTCTTTGCGGCAAGACCAATGTCTTGACGTATGCCTGGGATTTGTGGCAAAGGACGTTCAACGAGGTGGCCAAGGAATATCCGGACGTCAAGACCGATTACGCCCATGTGGATGCTACGACGATGTGGTTTGTCAAGAATCCCGAATGGTTTGATGTCATCGTCACGGATAATATATTCGGCGACATCATCACGGACCTGGGCGCCATGATCCAGGGCGGCATGGGGATCGCGGCAGGCGGCAACGTCAATCCCAAGGGGGTTTCGATGTTCGAGCCTATCGGAGGTTCTGCGCCGAAATACACGGGTAAGAACGTGATCAATCCGCTGGCGGCAGTTTGCGCAGCCGCGATGATGATGGATTCCCTGGGAGAGGCCCAGGCGGCCAAGGCGATCGAGGATGCCGTCATCAATATCGTGCAGACGAAACTGAAATCCCTGGCGGCGGGCAAGATGGGGTATTCGACCAGCGAGGTCGGAGACCTCGTGGTTGCTCAGTTATAATGGGGTCCTTGACACCTGACGGGGTCTTTATTCGCGTCATTTATGCATGCCCTGTTCGGCCGGCTGCGCGGTCTTGTCTTTATACAGAGGGGCGATGGCTAAAAGAGCAGATTTATTATTGAATTCAGCCATATTGTTTTTGTTCGTGTTCTTGTCCCCGGGTTATGTAAAAGCGGAGGATCTGAAGATAGAATCTATCGAGCTGAAAAGCTCAAACTGGGAGGCCTTGGGGTCCTATCTTGAAATCAAGAATGATGGTCGTTATATCGCTTATACCGTGAGGGCCGGCAGAGAAGAGGGCGAAAGGAAATCGGGACAGATTGATCCTGCACAGATGCGTGAGTTGATAAGATATATTGAGAGCGTAGATTTTTATGCTTTTAAGGAAGAGTACCGTTTTCCTCCTTATTCCAGGCAGGGGAGCAATATCGAACTCACCATTGCGGGCAGCAAAGGTATAAAGTGCATAAGATTTTATCTCCATAATGACGGCTCGCAAGAAGCTGTCCCGCAGGGGCTGATAGGCATAACTGAAAGAATATATCATTCAATAAACATGTCAAAATCCCAAAGGCTCTCTTATGAAAACATATAATGTTGCGGTTGTGGGCGTAGGCGCTGTCGGCATCGAGATGCTGAAGGTTTTGAAATCGAGGAATTTTCCTGTCGGGGCCTTGAAGGTCCTGGCCCGCAGCGAAAGAGACATCACGGTCGACGGCCAGACTTATCATGTGGAGCAGATTTCTCCCGAGGCTTTTGAGAGGATCAATATCGCTTTGTTCGCAGGGACCGAAGGGGAGAAGGGGGCTGCCGTGACGTTTGCTCCCGAGGCGGTCAAGCGGGGCGCCATCGTCATCGATAATGGCGCTGATTTCCGCATGGAAGAAGACGTGCCTCTCGTCGTTCCCGAAGTGAATCCCAAAGATGTCAAAAAAGCCAAAAAAGGACGCGGGATCATCGCTAACCCAAATTGTTCGACGATCCAGATGGTGGTGGCGCTGGCGCCTATTCACAAGCTTTATAAGATCAGGCGCGTGATCGTGTCTACTTATCAGGCTGCGTCCGGCGCCGGCAGCAAAGCGGTTGCGGAGCTCTTTGAACAGACGAAAGCCATCCTTTCGGGCGCGGAGTCGAAGCCGGAAGCCATGCCGCAGAGGATCGCCTTCAATATCTTTCCTCACATCGGCGGTTTTGCGGAATGCGATTACACCTCCGAAGAGTGGAAGATGATCAAGGAAACCCATAAGATCATGCATACCGACAGGATCTTGGTTTCGGCGACAACGGTCCGTGTTCCCGTAAGGACAGGTCACAGCGAATCGATCTACATCGAGACGAAGAAACCTGTCGATATCGAAGAAGTCAAGAAGACGCTGGCGTCGTCTCCGGGCATCGTCGTTTTGGACGACACCAAGAGTTGCGTATATCCCTTGCCTGTTAACGCGGAAGGCAAAGACGAGGTGTTTGTTGGGCGCCTCCGCAAGGATCCTTATAACGAGAAGGGGATGTGGATGTGGGTGGTCGCCGACAACCTTCGTAAGGGCGCCGCGACCAATGCCGTGCAGATTGCGGAGTTGTTGATTAAGAGATAATGTTGTCGGTTATCCCGTGAGCCGGTGAGCCAGTCAGCCAGTTAACGCAACAACCGGTTAACCGGCAAACAGGCCGACCGGTTTTTTTTCGACGGATATATTTCCACGGGTTGCCCGTGGAGTTTCCATGCGTACGATCAAGATCGTCCTTCAATACGATGGCACGCAATATGCCGGCTGGCAGCGGCAGACCAGCCGCCAGCTTTCTGTTCCCGGCCGGCAGAAGAAACTGCTGACGGTTCAGGAAGAGGTTGAAAAGGCGCTTGAGAAGGTTGTCGGCCATCACGTCCGCTTGACTGGTTCCGGTCGGACAGATGCGGGCGTCCATGCTGTCGCGCAGACGGCGCATTTTGTAACGGCGTCGACGATCCCGGCAGACCGGCTCCGGCGGGCCTTGGATCACTATCTTCCGCAGGATATCGGTGCGGCAGGAGCCGAGGAGGTCGATCCGTGTTTTCACGCGAGGTTCTCCGCCAAGTCCAAATCTTATCGCTATGTTATTGTGCCTGCTTGTGAGAAGTCGGTGTTTTTGGACCGGTTTGCCTTTGTGGTCAAATATTCTTTGTCTGTCGCTTGGATGCGCCGCGCCGCCCGCTGTCTTGTGGGCCGCCATGATTTTTCTTCTTTCCAGGCGTCGGACAGGGCCCGGCGGAAATCCGTGACGCGGATCGAAAAGATCAGGGTGTATCGCAGAAAAGGGGAGGATTCCCTGCCGTTTTTGAAGCAGGCGGAGTTGATCGTTGTCGATATCGATGCGTCCGGATTTCTTCGGGGCATGGTCCGCAATATCGTCGGGACATTGATCGATATCGGCCGCGGCCGGCTGGCGCCGGAGGCGATGAGGGACATCTTGAGGCGCCGCGACAGGCGGCATGCCGGTTTCTGCGCCCCGGCCCGCGGGCTATACCTCAGGAGCGTGCGCTATGCATAGAGGAAAATTTTCTTTGTCTGGATCCTGGAACTTCCCGCGCTGGGATTTTTATTCGGGTGTTATTTTCCTGGCCGTCGCCATGTTCCAGGCGTTCAGTTGGTTTCGTTTCCCGCTTTTTCTGGACGGCTATTATCATCTTTCCGTTGTGCAGGGGTTTCGGGATGCAGGAGGATGGGTGGGGCATGCTTTTTGGGAATATGCCCCGTTCGGCCGGCCGCATGTGTATCCGCCGCTTTTGCATATCCTGCAGCTTGTGCTTTACCGTGCCGGCCTTGATTTGATCAGCGTTGCCAGGCTTTCTGACGTCCTGATTTATCCCTGGTTCCTTTATTGCGGCTGGTCGGTGATCCGCCGTGTCCTCGGTTCTTTGACCGCTTTCTGGTTTTTGTTTTTCGCGCTCAGCGCCACCTCGCTCTGTACGGCCGTCATCAACAATATCCCTTTCAGCCTGGCCTTCGGCCTGGGGTTATTGTGCTATGGCGCCGTGATGCAGAACAGGCCTCTGCGCGCCTGCGTGCTGTTGACCTTGGCTTTTTATGCGCATAGCCTGGTGCCATGGTTGTTTCTTACGGCGCTTCTTTTATACACCATCCCGGAGCGTCAGAAACGCCAGATGATCTGGCGGATCGCCGCCGCGACTTTGATCCTGAGCTTTCCGATCCTTTATCATCAGGTCCGCTACCTGGCGTATGTCCGTCTTGTCAAGCCGCCCGATTTTTATTACTTGGCGATCCCGATGGCATTGACGTTATTCGTGGTCGCGGGGGTCGTGTTGGCCTGGCGCAGAAAAAAAGACTGCCGGTTTTTTATGATCCTGGCCGGCGTCATGTTTTCCCTTTTCTGGACGCATCGCAGCCGTCTGATCTCGGGGCAGGGTTTGTTCCTGTGGTGTTTCTATGCGGCCCTGGCGGTCAATGAGATCGTCACGCGTTTCCTGGCGAAGGCGCCGAGGGTCTATCAGGCGACGGCCATGGCCGTCATGGTGTTGGTTTTTCAGGTGTTCGGCTTTCAATATAACTGGAGCCCGAAGCCGGAGGAACGGAGCTGGAAGATCTGCGAAACGCCGGCCATGATATGGATGGGGCTTGATGCCAACGATCCCGGCGTCAAGGCGACGACAATCTACTATCCCAAGTGGATCGGTCAGTGTGTTTGGATGGTCAAGGAGTTGTCTTCGGAGAGGCAGATCATTTTTTCGAATTATGACTATGCGGGAGGGATGGTGGCGGTTTTGAGTCATCGCGCGACATCCACGGCTATGCTTGCCGAGGTCCGGCCTTTCCGCGATTTCGATCCCGTCGCCTATGCCCACGCCGTGCTTTGGTTCAAGGACGTGGACGGCGAAGGGCTTCGGTATCTGTCGCTGGCGGCCGCCCGCTACGGCCTCCAGGTCGCCGGGGAAACACAGATAGCCTATCTTTTGGTCAATCCGTCCGCTGTGTGTCAGGAACGGGTGATCCCGGCCACCGTGCCCTTTTGGGCGTGTCTGGTGTTCTTGGTTTTGGCTTTTGCGGGGCTTTTTGTACCGGAGGACAGGGTGGGGTTCCTTGGAAGAAAAAAATGTTGACATCGTCAGGAGGTTGTGTTATATTTTCACCCTTATGAAAACTTACATGGCAAACAAGTCCAATATGGACGCATCCAAGAAGCAGTGGTTTTTGGTCGACGCCAAAGGCAAGGTCCTGGGGCGGCTTTCGGCAAAAGTGGCTTCGGTGATCCGCGGCAAGCATACGCCGAGGTATACCCCGAATTTTGACACCGGCGATCATGTCGTTGTCATCAATGCCAAGGCGGTCAAGGTGACCGGCAACAAGCTTAAAGAAAAGCAGTATCTGAGCTTTTCGGGATATCCTGCCGGTCTCAAGAGGGCGACCCTGGAAGTGATGCTGGCGGCTAAGCCGACAGAGGTCATCCGGAGCGCCGTCAGGAAGATGCTGCCGGCAGGCCCTTTGAGCCGAGACATGCTTAAGAAACTCAGGGTTTATCCGGGTTCCGATCATCCTTATACGAAGACGAATTTCGTGAAATTAGAGGTCTAATATGTCCGCAGAAACATCTATTTCTACAGCAACCGGAAGACGCAAGGAAGCTATCGCCAGGGTCCGCCTGATCCAGGGCGAAGGGAGGATTGTTGTCAATAAGCGGTCCTTCGAGGATTATTTCGCCAGGGAGACGGACCGTATCATCGTCAACCAGCCGTTTGAGGCCACGAACACCAAGAATAAATACAACGTGACGGCGATTGTTGACGGCGGCGGCTTGACCGGGCAGGCCGGGGCTTTGAGGCACGGCATTTCACGTGCGTTGGCAAGCATCGACACGGAGTTCCGTCATACGCTGCGCAAAGGGGGTTTTCTCACGCGTGATCCGCGCGCCAAAGAGCGCAAGAAATACGGGCAGAAGGGCGCCCGCAAGCGCTTCCAGTGGACAAAGAGGTAAGCGCTTTTCGACAGAGGCTTCAAGGATCCGCCGGAGAAAACCGGCGGATTTTTTTTGCCGTAGAAGGCGGCACACCGGCCCCTCCGCTTGGGCCGGGTGTAAGCAGAAAGCACAACACCCGCGCAACTTCCATGTAAGCGCGGGGTGTTGCCGTACACCTCGCCTTATCGGAGAGGTGAGTGTGTCGCTTGCTGCGACAGAAGGCGGCACACCGGTCCCTCCGCTTGGGCCGGGTGTAAGCAGAAAGCATAACGCACCTTGCTTAAAAGGAAGAGCAAGTGTGCGCTTCGTGCGCTACCCGCGCCATTCTTCGCCAGAAAGGCGAACACTGGCCCGATTCCTTATAAGGGCCAGGTGCCAATAAGCGCGCGGGGTGCTGCCCCTAGAGGGCCAAAAGTGTTTTTTTATCGTCGGTATCCCGGCGGATTTGTCTTGACGCGGGCGTATTTTTCGTCTAACATATTAGAGATATTTTTTCTTTTGCTCGGCGAGAAAACAGATGACGACGGCCTGTTTGTGTATGAAACAGGCATCATGCAAGCTTCAAAAAAAGAGGGCATATGCTTAGAGTCGGTATTGTCGGCGCCCGGGGGTTTACGGGCGAAGAGTTGATCAAGATCCTGATGCGGCATCCGGGGGTGCGTCTGACGTATTTGTCGGCGACGCTGACGAAGCCTGAGGAGATCGGTGAGATTTTTCCGGCCCTGCGGGACGTCGTCGGCCTGAAATGCGAACCGTTCAATGTCGATAAGGCAGCGGAGAAGTGCGATCTTTTGTTTCTGGCCCTGCCGCATACGGTTTCCATGGATTATGTCCCGAAACTGTTGAAGCGGGGCAAAAAGGTCGTCGATTTAAGCGCGGATTACCGCCTCAAAAATCCGGCTGTCTACCGGCAGTGGTATCACAAGGCGCACAAGGATATCAAGCACCTCAAGGCGTTTGTGTACGGCCTGCCCGAGCTTTACCGGGAACGCATCAAGAAGACGGCGTGCGTGGCCAATCCCGGCTGTTATCCGACGGCGGCGATCCTCGGGATCGTGCCGGCCTTGGTCGCCGGTTTCGGCGACAAAGACGGGGTGATTATCGACGCCAAGTCCGGCGTGACGGGCGCAGGAAAAAAGGTGGCCCCGGAATATCTCTCTATCCACGTGAACGAGAATTTCCGCGGGTACAAGTTTAATATGCATCAGCATTCTCCGGAGATCAATCAGGAGCTTTCGCGGGCGACGCTTGCGCGGGTGGACGTGGTTTTTTGCCCGCATCTTCTGCCCGTCAACCGGGGGATCCTGGAGACGATCTATATCCGGCTCAAGAAATCCGTCCCTGCACAACAGGTGGAGGCGGTCTACAAGAAGTTTTACAAAACCGAACCCTTCGTGCGCATGCGCGGCCTGGGTGTCCTGCCGCAATTGACGGACGTCACGTATACGAATTTTTGCGATATCGGTCTTGTCGTCGATGAGAAAAAGAAGCTTTTGATCGTTTCCAGCGCGATCGACAATCTTCTCAAGGGGGCTTCGGGCCAGGCCGTCCAGAATATGAATATCATGTGTGGTTTTGACGAGAGAACGGCGTTGGTATGACATTGAAGACGGTTCCTAACGTGCTTCCCCTTGGATTCAAGGCTTCCGGTTTGTCGGCGGGCATCAAACGGAGCGGCAAGCCCGACCTCGCCCTGTTCTTCTCGGAATCTCCTTGTGCGGCGTCTGCGATGATGACGGCCAATGCCTTTAAGGCGGCACCGCTTGTGGTGAGCGCTCAGCACTTGGCGGCATCCAAGACGCGCGCCCTGATCGCCAACAGCGGAAATGCCAACTGCATGACGGGCCGCAAGGGGCTCCGGGATGCCCGGGAGATGGCGGCATGCGTGGCCCGGCAGCTGGCCCTCAAGAAGGAAGAGGTTTTGGTGGCTTCAACGGGGATCATCGGCAAGCCGCTGGCGACGGATAAGATCAAAGCCGCCGTCCCCGGTTTAGTGTCGTCTTTAAGTGTCAAAGGATTTCCGTCTGCCGCCAAGGCCGTTATGACGACGGATACATTTGCCAAGACAGCGTCCTTGCGGGCCGTGATCGGCGGTAAAACCGTGACGGTGTGCGGTGTCTGTAAGGGCGCCGGCATGATCGCCCCGCGCATGAAGATGGCGACCATGCTTGCTTTTTGTTTTACGGATGCCCTGATCGAGAAGACGGTCCTGAAGGACGCCCTGGCCTGCGCAGTCGACGATTCTTTTAACGCGGTCACGATCGACAATTGCATGAGCACGAATGATATGGTCGTGTTGATGGCGAACGGCCGTGCCGGCAATCGCATGATAAAAAAAGGCAGTCCCGAAGCGGTCCGGTTCAGCCGGCTCCTGCGGCAGGTCTGCATATGCCTGGCTAAGATGATCGTCGAAGACGCCGAAGGCGCGACGAAATTCATCGAGGTGCGCATTTCGGGCACGGCGACAAAGCCGCAGGCCAAAGACCTGGCCTTCGGCGTGGCCAATTCTAATCTTTTCAAATGCGCCATGTTCGGCAGCGATCCAAACTGGGGGCGCATCGCGGCGGCCCTGGGGGCGACGGACAGCCGTTTGAAACAGGAAGACCTGCGGATCAAGCTTAACGGCGTATACGTTTTCAATAACGGCAGGCCCGTGGCTGTCAAGGACCGCGGGCTTTTGAAAGGCCGCAACATCGTCGTGGATGTCGCCGTGGGCCGCGGGAAATCCGGCGCGGTGGTCTATACGTCGGATTTGTCCTACGGATACGTCAGGATCAACGCGGATTATAATTAGGCATCTCTCGTCTAGGCATCGTGAATTTTCCGACGCTTCGAAAAATTCACGATAGACTTCGGGATTGATTTTGTAGAGAATAGAAACCTTCAGAGGGGACAAAATTAAATGGAAGAAGCCATCAAGAAAGCCGATGTATTAATAGAGGCGTTGCCGTATATCAAGAAGTTCCGCAAGAAGACCTTTGTCATCAAATACGGCGGCAGCATCCTGGGCGAAGAGACGATCCGCCGGGGTGTTTTGGAAGACATCGTGTTTTTGAGCTTTATGGGTATCAAGACCATTCTCGTCCACGGCGGAGGCCCGAGCATCTCAGAGAAGATGCGCAAGCTCGGCAAGAAGAGCGAGTTTGTGGACGGGATGCGCGTGACGGACAAGGAGACCCTGGGGGTTGTCGAAGAGGAGTTGATGGGGCTCAACAAGCTCATCGTCGACGAGATCCACCAGATCGGCGGAACGGCTGTAGGCCTCAGCGGCAAGCACCACGGCCTTTTCCATGCCGAAAAGATCAAGGCCCGCGTGGACCTGGGTTTCGTCGGCGTCGTCACAGGCGTTAAGACCGATCTGATCGAGAAAGATTTGAAGACGAGTGCCGTCATCGTCATCGCCCCGATGGGCGTCGATGGACACGGCGTCGTCTATAACATCAACGCCGATGAGGCGGCGTCCAAGACGGCCGCGGCGCTGACGGCGGAAAAATTCGTATTATTGACGAATGTCCGAGGGGTCATGAGAAATCCCGAAGATCCGGAATCCCTCATCACGAGTCTGGATCTGAATGATATCAAGAGCCTTATCGAGCAAAATGTCATCCAGTCGGGCATGATCCCAAAAGTGAATGCCTGCATTGATGCCTTGGAAGGGAACGTCAATAAGACGCATATCATCGACGCGCGTATCCCGCATGCCCTGCTTTTGGAGATCTTTACGGATAAGGGCGTCGGCACGGAGATCGTAAAGTAAACGTGTCAAAGAGTCAGAGTGCGAGAGATGAAGATATGACGAAACAAGATGTTTTCGATGCCTATAATCATTTCATCATGCCGACCTATACGAAGATGCCTTATATCTTCGTCAAGGGCAAGGGGATGAAGCTTTATGATATCGACGGACGGGAATATCTCGATTTTTTCCCGGGTTGGGGCGTGGGCAATGTCGGCCATTGCCATCCGGCGGTCTTGTCGGCCGTGCGGCACCAGCTGGGCAAATTGATCCATCTGCCGAACAATTATTATCATCCGGCCCAGGCCAAGCTCGCCTCCGAGATCGTCCGCCATGCTTTCGACGGCAAGGTTTTCTTTTCCAATTCGGGGGCCGAGGCCAACGAGGCGGCGATCAAACTGTGCCGGGCTTATGGAGCGGCGGACGGTTCCAGCCGCTACGAGATCCTGACATTTGAGAATGCGTTCCATGGCCGGACGCTGGCGACGATCACGGCGACGGGCCAGGAGAAATACCAGAAAGGTTTTGAGCCTCTTGTGGAGGGTTTTCGGACAAACCTGCCTTTGAACGACATTGATGCCGTCTTAGCCGCCGTCACGGACAAGACCGTCGCAATCATGTTGGAGGTCGTACAGGGGGAAGGCGGCATCAATGTCGCGACGCCTGACTTTGTCCGCCGCTTGCGCCAGATCTGCGATGAACGCAAGATGCTTCTGGTCGTTGACGAAGTCCAGACGGGGATTGGCCGGACAGGCAAGATGTTCGGCTATCAGCATTACGGTATCACGCCAGACATTATGACATTGGCCAAGTCGCTGGGCGGGGGATTGCCGATCGGCTGCATGGTGGCGCGGCGCGAGATCGCGGATACGCTCAAACCGGGGACGCACGCCTCGACCTTTGGCGGAAGTCCTGTCGTTTGCCGGGCAGCCTTGGGTGTTTTTCGCGCCATCCAGAAAGACAAGATGCTGCAGAATGCGACGCGGATAGGGACATATCTTTTGGAAAAATTTGAGGAGATGAAAAAGGACTGTCCGTCCATCAAGGAGGTCCGCGGTCTTGGTCTTATGATCGGCCTGGAGCTTACCCGGCGCGGCAAGCCTGTGGTCGACCGGTGCCTCGTCAAAGGGCTTCTGATCAATTGTACGCACGATACGGTCCTGCGGCTGATGCCTGCTTTGAACGTGACGAAAAAACAGGCAGACACGGCCTTAAAGATCCTTGGTTCTGTGTTAAGAGAAGTAGTATAAATGCCAGCGAATTATTTCAGAGTCACCCCGCCGGAGGCGGGGTGAGGGGGTTTTGCATGAGCGTGTCTAATCCAGAAAGAATAGACCTTCGCATTCCACATAGCGGAGGGTCCAAGCGGGATTTTCTCGCTGTTACGGATTTTAGCCCTGAAGAGGTCCTGGAGGTTTTTAAGAAGACCGAGGAGCTCAAGAAGGACCGCTTCCGGGATTGTTTTAAGAACAAGGCCGTCGGGCTGATTTTTCAGAAGCCGTCGCTGCGGACGCGCGTCTCGTTCCAGGTGGGCGTCTGGCAGCTGGGCGGACAGTGCATGTCTTTGTCTCCGGCAGAGGTTAGCATCGGCGTCCGTGAGTCCGTGAAAGACGCGGCGCAGACCTTGTCGCGTTATCTGGACCTTGTGGTCGCGCGCGTCTTTAAGCATAAGGATGTCGTGGATTTGGCGCGTTACGCCCAGATCCCTGTGATTAATGGTTTGAGCGACCTGCATCATCCGTGCCAGGCGCTGGCGGATATTTTTACCGTCCGGGAAAAACGGGGCACGCTTAAAGGGTTGACGCTGACTTATGTGGGAGACGGCAATAACGTATGTCATTCGCTGCTGCAGATCACGAGCCTCATGGGCATGCATATGCGCGTGGCCTGTCCCAAAGGATTCGCTCCGCAGAAAGATATTCTTGGCGAGGCCCAGACGGCGGCCAGGAATGCCGGATCCTCCGTTGTTGTGACGCAGGACCCTAAGGAGGCTGCCCGCGGGACAGACGTTCTCTATACGGATGTATGGGCGAGCATGGGGCAGGAGAAGGAGGCGGCGCGCCGGGCCCGGATCTTTAAAAAATATCAGCTTAATAAGGAGCTTTTGGCATTGGCCAAGAAGGATGTGCTGGTCATGCATTGCCTGCCGGCGCATCGCGGCTCCGAAATCACCGATGAGGTGATGGATAGTCCGAATTCTGTCGTCTTCGACGAGGCTGAGAACCGTCTTCACGTCCAGAAGGCGATCATGATGAAACTGTTAAATAAGTAGCCAGTTAAAAATTTCTATCTGTCTCAAGTTTTTGATTTTTTACTGACTACTGACTACTGACTACTAAAAAACGGGGCTGTTATGAAAAAGGTCGTACTTGCATACTCCGGAGGTTTGGATACGTCCTGCGCCATCAAATGGCTCAAGGATAAAGGGTGGGATGTCGTCGCCTATGTCGGCGATGTGGGGCAGGGGGAGGATTTTTCTCTTGTCGAGAAACGCGCGCTCAAGACAGGCGCCTCCAAGGTTTACGTCGGCGACCTTAAGGAAGAATTTGTTTCCGATTTCATTGTGCCGGCGTTGCAGGCCCATGCGGCCTACGAAGGCAAATATCTTCTGGCTACGGCCCTGACGCGGCCCCTGATCGCCAAGCATTTGGTTGAGGTGGCTCATCGCGAGAAGGCCGAGGCCGTTGCGCACGGATGCACGGGCAAAGGCAACGACCAGGTACGGTTTGAGGTCACGTCGCGGATCCTCGACCCAAAGCTCCGGATCATAGCGCCTGTGCGGGAATGGGAATTCAAATCGCGCGAGGAAGAGATTGATTATGCCAAGGCCAAAGGAATCCCGTTGACGGTCACGAAAAAGAAAGTTTACAGTATCGACAAGAATCTTTGGGGTATCAGTATCGAGTGCGGCGTCTTGGAAGACCCGTCCGTCGAGCCGCCCAAGGATGCGTATCAGATGACGGTCGCGGCCGAGGATGCGCCGGACAAGCCGACGTACGTCGAGATTGAATTTGAGAAGGGCGTCCCAGTCAAGATTAACGGTAAGAAATACGACCTGCAGGGATTAATTGCCCGTCTTCACGAGGTGGCCGGTAAAAACGGTGTCGGACGGGTCGATATGGTCGAGAATCGTCTCGTGGGTATCAAGTCGCGCGAGATCTACGAGTTCCCTGCGGCCACCTGTCTCTATACGGCCCATCGCGAGCTGGAGGCCCTTGTCCTTGACCGTGAATTGCTGCATTTTAAAGAGAGCCTGGCGTCGAAATACGGGGAGATGGTGTATTACGGGTTCTGGTATTCGGAGTTGAAGCGCGCGCTCGATGCCTTTGTCAAGGAGACCCAGAAGAGGGTGGCCGGGTCGGTGCGTCTCAAGTTGCACAAAGGTTCTTGCGTCGTCGTCGGCCGCAAGTCTGTGCATTCGTTGTACAAGGAAGACCTGGCGACGTATACCGAAAAGGATAAATTCGACCAGAAGCTGGCAGACGGCTTTATCCGTCTGTGGGGCTTGCCGTTTCAGAAATAAGTAGTCAGTAGTCAGTGAAAGAACAAAAACAAAAGCAAAAAGCACCATTGAAAATTTCTGTTTGTTTCGAGTTTTTAATTCCTACTGACTACTAAAAAACGGGGCTGTTATGAAGAATAAGCTATGGGGGGGGCGGTTCGCAAAAAAGACCGATCCTTATTTCGAGCGGTTCAGCTCTTCGATTCAGACAGACTGGCGGCTGGCGGCGTGTGACCTCATCGGCTCTTTTCTGCATATCCATGTGCTCAAAGGGGCGCATCTGTTGACGGCCCAGGAGTTTTCGCGTCTCAAGAGCGGCATCTCTGTCCTCTTGAGTCAGGCCCAGAACGGGACTTTTCCTTTTGACTTCGAAAGTGAGGACATCCATACCAACATCCAGAATGCCCTTTTGAAGAAAGCCGGTCCGGCGGCGCTGAAGCTGCAGACGTGCCGTTCGCGCAACGACCAGGTGGTATTCGCCACCAAGCTCTATTGCTTGTTTGCAGGCGAGGAGATCCAGGATCTTTTGTTTCAACTCCAAAAGAGTTTTTTGGAATCGGGGACATTGCATTCATCGCTGGTGATGCCGGGATATACGCACCTTCAGCATGCCCAGCCTGTTTATTTCAAGGATTATCTGGGGGCGTATGCGGCGATGTTTTCCCGCGATGCCGGACGGCTGGAGGATTGTCTCCTGCGGCTGGATATTTCCCTGGGGTCAGGCGCCCTGGCTGGCACGCCCATTGCGTCCTCCATTTATACGCATCAGATCAAGGCGGCCCTGACGGCGCTGAAGATGCCCGGCCTGGTTCAATTGATCGCGCCGCCCAAGAATTCGATCAGCGCGGTCAGCGATCGGGATTTTGTGATCGAATTGTTGAGCGTCCTGGCTATGATCGGCATGCATATATCGCGTCTCGCCGAAGATCTGATCCTCTGGTCGACGCGCGAGTTCGGTTTTATCGAGGCGGGGGACGAGTATTGCACGGGCAGTTCGTTGATGCCTCAGAAGAAAAACCCGGACGCCCTGGAGCTTTTGCGGGGTTCTGCCGCGTTGCTGGCGGGCGACCTTGTCTCGGTTTTGTCTTTGATGAAAGGACTGCCGTTGACGTATAACCGTGACATGCAGTGGGACAAGGAACCGTTGTTCCATTCTCTGGAATTGGTCGAGGACGGGCTGGTCATTCTTTCAGGGCTTGTGCCGACCATTAAGGTCAAAAAAGAAGCCATTGCGCGTCAGGCGGATGACGAGTCGCTTTGCGCGACAGACCTGGCAGATTATCTGGTTCTTCAGGGCGTGCCGTTCGCTTCGGCGCACCAGATTATCGGTAAGCTGGTCCGTTATGCCGATCAGAAAGACAAGAAGATTGCGCAGATGTCGCAAAAAGAGCTGGATGTTTTTTCGAAAAAGCTCGTCCGGGCCGAGGTCGTCAAGCGTCTGCATCCGGTTTTCTGCGCCTCATCCAAGAAATCCGTCAGAGGTCAGCATTATGCATGAATTCCGCTATGTCGGAGACGAATTTTATTGCGAAGACGTCCGCGTCGGAGATTTGGCGCGCCGTTACGGCACGCCGTTGTATGTTTACAGCCATAAGACACTGTTGGACCATTTCCATAAGCTGAGGCGGGCGTTTGCGTCTGCGGCGCCGCTCATCTGTTTTTCAGTCAAATCTAACTCCAGCCTTTCGTTGATGAAGGCCTTGACGGACGACGGGGCGGGGCTCGATATCGTTTCCGGCGGCGAGCTTTACCGGGCGATGAAGATCAAAGCCGATCCCCGCAAGATCGTCTATGCCAGCGTCGGCAAGACCAGGGAAGAGATTGCCGCCGCCATCCGTTACGGGATTTTGTATTTCAACGTCGAATCGATCCAGGAGCTCGGCGTGATCAGCGCGGTCGCCCAGGAGCTGAAGCGCGATACACGCGTCTGCATCCGCATCAACCCCAATATCGATCCCCATACGCACCGCTACATCACGACCGGGACCGTAGAGAGCAAGTTTGGGGTCGATCTCGAGACGGCGCGCGTCATCTTTTTGAACCGGCCCAATTTTAAAAGGGTCTCCGTGGAAGGCGTGCATGTGCACATCGGATCGCAGATCACGCAGGCCGCCCCGTTTGTGGCCGCCCTCAAGCGTGTATTAAGGTTTATCGACCATCTCCAAAAAGCGGGGATAACGGTCAGGACGCTCAATATCGGGGGCGGGCTTGGGATCATTTATAGACAGGAGGATCCCCAGACGGCCCAGGAATATGCGCAAGAGATCCTGCCGCTTTTGAAATCCAGAAGGTTGCGGTTGATCCTTGAGCCGGGGCGTTTTATCGTCGGAAACGCCGGCGTCCTTTTGACCCGGGTGCTTTACGTCAAAGACAGCCCGAAAAAAAGGTTTGTGGTCGTGGACGCGGGGATGAACGACTTGGCCAGGCCGTCGCTTTACGGCGCCTACCATGAGGTTCATCCGGTCCAAGGCGCCTGGGCAGATAGGAAAACAACGCTGAAAAAATCGGATGTCGTCGGGCCGATTTGCGAGAGCGGTGATTTTTTGGCCCTTGATCGCATGATGCCTTTGTTCGATGCAGGCGAACTGCTTGTGGTCATGGGCGCCGGGGCCTACGGGTTCTCCATGGCTTCCAATTATAACTCCAGGCGCCGGCCGGCGGAGGTTTTGGTGAAAGGCAGGACGGTCCGCGTGATCCGCGAGAGGGAAAGCTATGCGGATCTCCTGCGGCACGAAAAGGCCGTTGAGCTATGAGAAGCATTCCTTTTGTGAAATTACAGGGATCGGGAAATGACTTTGTCCTTCTGGAGCCGTCTTCCAGGTCCAGGATCCCGTTGTCCAAGCCGTTCATCGAAAAGATATGCGACCGGAGGTTCGGCGTTGGCGCGGACGGCGTTCTTTTGATGGAGGCATCTCAAAAAGCCGACGTGCGCATGCGGATCTTCAATGCCGACGGTTCTGAGGCCGAGATGTGCGGCAACGGCGCCCGTTGTCTGGCCCTTTATTTTTTTCATTCGTCGGGTCGCAAGGCGTTTTCTATTGAGACGGGGGCCGGATTGCTTGCCGCCAGCATCACGGAGGACGGCATCAAGATCAGGATGACCGATCCGAAGGATGTCCGTCTGGACCTTTGCGTCAAGGCCGCCGGCAAAGAATATAATATCGATTTTGTCGATACCGGCGTTCCTCATGCGGTCATCGAAGTGTCTGATGTGGCCAAGGTGCCGGTGGTGCGTCTCGGGCGGCTTCTGCGCTCCCACGATGTTTTTGCACCGGCGGGCACGAATGTCGATTTTATCCGGCGGCAGGCGGATGGAAGCGTCCATATCCGTACCTATGAACGGGGCGTGGAGGACGAGACGCTGGCCTGCGGGACCGGCTCTGTGGCCGCCGCGGTCATCTCGGTCATCAACCATGAGGGATGCGGGACGAAACCTCACATGAAGCATCGCGTCTGCGTTAAGACGAAGAGCGGCGAGGTTTTGCGCGTTTATTTTACGATGTCGAAAAAGAAAATTTTTGATGTCTGGCTTGAGGGTCAGGCCAGGGTTGTGTTTAGAGGAAAATACCTGTCAGAGTAGATAGCGGCAAGCGAAAGAAAGCAAAACACAAGACAACGTCTATTCTTTTTAACTGACTACTGACTACTAACTACTGTTTACTGACTACTTATTAAGAGGGGGTAACATGTTCAGGGGTTCAGTTGTAGCATTGGTGACGCCTTTTGCCAAAGACGGCTCCGTTGATGAAAGGGCCTTAAAAGATCTGGTCGCCTTTCATATCAAAAACGGATCGGACGGGATCGTCCCGTGCGGCACGACCGGAGAATCCGCGACGCTGGATTATGACGAGCACGAGCGGGTGATCGAGATATGTATCCAGGCGGCCAAAGGCAGGATCCCCGTTATCGCAGGCACGGGGTCGAATTCCACGCAAGAAGCCATTATGATGAGCCGCAAGGCCGAGAAGGCGGGTGCCGACGGGCTCCTGCTTGTCTCTCCGTATTACAACAAACCGACGCAAAAAGGGTTGTATCTGCATTTCAGGGAGATCGCGCGGAGTGTCAAGATCCCGATCATGCTCTACAATATCGCTTCGCGGACAGCCGTCAATATAGAGCCCGAGACGGTCGCGCGGCTGGCGGCGGACTGCAGGAATATCGTTGCCGTCAAAGAGGCCAGCGGTTCCCTGGAACAGATGTCCCGCGTCATAGCCCTCTGCGGGAAGAATTTTACCGTGACATCCGGAGACGATGCATTGACGCTGCCGCTCATGGCGATCGGCGGCGCCGGGATCGTTTCGGTCGTCGCCAATATCGTCCCGAAAGACGTCAAGGAAATGGTGGCGTCTTTTGCCTCGGGTGATATCGCAAAAGCGCAGCGTCTGCATTACCGGCTTGCGCCTTTGGTGAAGGCAATGTTTATCGAAACAAACCCGATTCCGGTCAAAACGGCGATGGGGCTTTTAGGCATGTGCGAGCCGTCTTTGCGACTGCCGATGTGCGAGATGGCCGGTGAAAATGTTGCAAAACTCAAAGCAGCCCTGAAAGAATACGGGCTTCTAAAATAGTTTATAGAGTTCTTTGAGTCTGTTGAGTTTATAGAGCTAACATTTTGTGTTTTCTCAACTCAACGAACTCAAAGGACTCAATGAATTCAAAGGACTCAATGAATTCAAAGGACTCAATGAACTCAATTAAGCTCGGCGTAAGCGGGGCCATGGGAAAGATGGGGCAGCGGATTCTTGAGCTTGCCGGAAACGATCCGGAGATGCGGACATCCCTGGCTTTGGAGAGGTTGACGCATCCGGAGATCGGCACCAAGATCGCCGGCGTCGAGGTCGTTTCCGACAAGGAGCTGATCCGCGATATAGACGGCCTCATCGATTTCTCTTCGGTGGAGGGGACGCTGGACCATTTGCGCTATTGCGTGAAATTTAAAAAACCCATCGTCATCGGGACGACGGGTTTTTCCGAAGAGCAAAAAAAGGAGATTATCGAGGCTTCCAGGACGATCGGGGTGGTCTTTTCTCCCAACATGTCGATCGGCGTCAATTTGCTTTTCGAATTGACGCGGCAGGCCGCACGGGCCCTGCCGGGGGATTATCGCATTTCTATGACCGAGGCGCATCATGTCCACAAGAAAGACGCGCCTTCGGGGACGGCCAAGTTCCTGGCCGATATCGTGAAGCAAGGGCGTAGTCTCGACGATGTCCCGATCCGGTCCATCCGGGAAGGGGAGATCGTCGGGGACCATGAAATTGTTTTCGAAAGCCCGTGGGACACGATCACGATCTCCCATCGCGCCAAGACGCGGGATATCTTCGCCAGGGGCGCTCTGGCGGCCTTGAAATTTGTCGTTAAGAAAAAACACGGTTTATACACGATGGCGGATGTTTTAGCGCAGAGGAGTTAGCTTCTTATGGATATCGTCCTGTCGAAGAAATTGGAGAGTCTGCCCCCGTATCTTTTTGCCGAGATTGACGCCGCAAAGAGAAAGGCCGGGGCCGAAGGGCGCAACATCATCGATTTGGGCGTCGGAGACCCGGATATCCCGACCCCGTCTTTTGTCATCGAAAAACTTTATGAGGCCGCGCGCGACCCCAGGAACCATCGCTATGCGTTGGACCAGGGGATGCCTGAATTGAGAGAGGCGATCGCAGACTGGTACCGGCAGAGGTTCGGCGTGACGCTGGATCCCGCGACGGAGGTCTTGCCTCTTATCGGCTCCAAAGAGGGCATCGCCCATTTACCCGTTGCGTTCCTTAATAAGGGCGATGTGACACTGGTACCGGACCCGGGGTATCCGCCTTATCGCAATGCCACGATCCTGGCCGACGGCAAGCCTTGCGCCATACCCTTGCGGCAGTCGAACGGTTTTCTGCCCGATCTGGATGCCATCTCATCCGCCGTAGCCGACAAGGCGAAATTGATGTTCCTCAATTATCCGAACAACCCGACAGGCGCTGTCGCCGACAGCGCCTTTTTTGAGAAGGTCGTGGCTTTTGCACAGGCACATCATGTGGTCATTTGTCATGACGCGGCGTATTCCGAGGTCGCCTTCGACGGTTTCAAGGCCGTCAGTTTTCTTCAGACCGCCGGCGCCAAAGAGGTGGGCGTTGAATTTCATTCTCTTTCCAAGACGTATAACATGACCGGATGGCGCTTAGGTTGGGTCTGCGGTCATGCGGGGGTGGTGGCGGCATTGGCGAGAGTGAAATCCAACATCGACTCCGGCATTTTCCAGGCCATCCAGGCGGCGGGCCTTGCGGCGTTGCGGGAGGGTTCGTCTGTGGTCGAGCAGAACAACAAGATTTACGGCGAGCGATGCCAGGTCTTTGTGGGCGGCTTGAACAGTCTCGGCTGGAAGGCCCAAAAGCCCAAAGCCAGTTTTTACGTATGGGTCAAGCTTCCCAAAAAAGCCAAGTCTTCCGTTGAGTTCTCCCGGATCCTCTTGGAGAGGGCCAATATTGTGGCCACGCCGGGCGTGGGGTTCGGCAAGTACGGAGAAGGATATGTGCGGTTTGCTATGACGCTGGACAAGGCCAGGCTGCAGGAAGCCGTCGAGCGGATGAAGGTGTATCTCGTTGACCAGTTCTGATCGGGCCCCGATGATCTGTTATATCGGCTTGGGTTCTAATCTCGGCGACAGGCTTGAGAATCTCCGCCGCGCCGCCGATCTTTTAAAGGCTTCTCCGGGAGTCGGTATCCTGCGTTTTTCGGCCGTTTATGAGACAGCGCCGTGGGATACGGACACAAAGCAGCCGGATTATCTGAATCTGGTTGCCGAGGTGGAAACGACGGTTGACCCATCCGGCCTCTTGAGGCTTCTCGGTGGGATCGAACAGGCGTTGGGGCGCAGGAGGCAGGAGCCGAAGGGGCCGAGGACCATCGATCTCGACATTCTTTATTGCGGTTCGCAGATCGTCGGGAATGCAGGTCTGACGATACCGCATCCGGGGGCTCATGCGCGTTTTTTTGTGCTTAAGCCTTTGGCAGACCTGGTTCCGGATTTTGTCGATCCGCAGACCCACAAGACGGTGGCCCGGATGCTCGGCGGGCTCGGCGATCAGGGCCGATGGAGGAAATTCTGTGAGAAGATTGTATAGAGCGGCGGAGAATAAGAAGATCGCCGGCGTGTGCGCCGGCCTCGGTGAGTATTTCAATGTCGATCCGACGTTGATCAGGATCATCTTTTTGGCCGGCATTTTTTTATGGGGTTTCACCATCGTCCTTTATTTCATTTGTTGGTTCGCGATGCCGACGAAAGAAGAAAACAAAGATTGACACGTTAAGCGCATGAAGCTTATCACAACAATCGCCGCATTGCGTCTGGAACTCGGCCGGTGCCGCAAGAGGGGCCGCCGCATCGGTTTTGTCCCGACCATGGGTTTTTTGCATGAAGGGCATCTGAGCCTTGTCCGTCAGGCGCGCAAAGACAACGACGTCGTTGTGGTCAGTGTCTTCGTGAATCCGATCCAATTTGGCCCCAGGGAAGATTTCAAAACGTATCCGCGGGACCTTAAAAGAGACTTGGGGCTTTTAAAGGGTTTCGCGGATTTTGTTTTTGCGCCGTCCGCCCGCGAGCTTTACCCGGAAGGTTTCTGTACTTTTGTCGGGGTGCGCGGCCTTTCGGAGGAATATTGCGGCCGGATCCGGCCCGGACATTTTACCGGCGTCGCGACAGTCGTCGCCAAGCTGTTGAATATTGTCGCACCCGATGCGGCTTATTTCGGACAAAAAGACGCCCAGCAGGCGGCTGTCATCCGCAGGATGGTTGAAGATCTGAATATGCCCGCGAATATTAAGGTCATGCCGACCGTGCGCGAGCCCGACGGCTTGGCCATGAGTTCGCGCAACACCTATCTTTCGTCTAAAGAAAGGCAGGAGGCGGTTGTTTTGTTCCAGGCGTTGAAGTCCGCAGAGCACGCAGTGGCCACCGGCCTGCGCGACGCCCAGAAGATCTGCGGGATGCTGGAAGATTTTATTGCGCATACGCCGTCGGCGCGGATAGACTACATAGAGCTTGTCGACAAAAAGACTTTTGAGCGCGTCAAGACGGTCAACCGCGACGCTTTGTTATTGTTGGCCGTATATATCGGAAAAACGCGCCTGATCGATAATGTCCTTTTGAAGACGCACCAGGGCCGGGGCTAGGCGTCGCGGTCCGGGTTTAGAGAGGGATTGTCCATGAAAAAGATCAAGATAGGCATCATCGGTTGCGGGGCGATCGGCACAAGTCTGGCCGGGATCATCGAGGGAAGGCTGTCTGAAAAGTTTTCTGTTGTTGCCGTTTGCGACACCTGTCCAAAGAAGGCGGAAGCCCTTTTGCGTATATGCCGCCGGGCGAAGATCCTGGATGCCGCGCATTTGATTGCCGCCTCCGACCTTGTCGTGGAGGCGGCATCCGCCGCTGTTTCCCATTCTATCGCGCGCCGGAGCCTTTCTGCGGGCAAGGGCATCCTTGCGATGAGCATCGGCGGCATCCTGGGCAGAGAGAAAGAATTGATTTCGATTTCAAGGAAGACCGGCGCCAGGTTTCTTTTGCCGAGCGGCGCCATCTGCGGACTGGACGGCATCCGGGCCCTGTCGGCCGTCGGCATTTCTTCGCTGACGCTGAATACGAGCAAACCTCCCAAGGCCCTGGCTGGCGCGGCATTTTTTAAGACGCACAAGGTCGATCTCGCCGGGATCAGGAAAAAGACGCTTATCTTTTCGGGACATGCGGCCCAGGCCGTCAGGTTCTTTCCCCAGAACATCAATGTGGTCGCGCTCCTGCAGTTGGCGGCAGGACCGCGCGTGAAGGTCAAGGTCCAGATATGGGCCGATCCGGCCCTTTGCAGGAACGTCCACGAGATCGACGTCGTCTCGGCGGCGGCGCGCTTGAAGATCTCCTGCGAAAACACGGCAAGCCCCGACAATCCCAAAACCAGTTATCTGGCCATTCTTTCTGCGGCGGCATCTCTGGCGGGATTTTCGGATGCGGTGCGCATAGGCTCGTGATTTAAAATATAGGCTGTCACGAAATTCGTTCCAGCCTATGATTACACAGATTTTTAAAAGATGACACGGATTTTTCCATCGGAACCTTAATCTGTGGAATCTGATTTCTAATCGGTGTAATCAAGGACGGCGTTTTTGTGATGCCCTATTTAAAATACACAAAGGGGAGGGGGTGATCTTAGATGGCACAGAAAGTGGCAAAAGTCGGGGTGAAGAGGCAGAAGGGGTATCTTTACTTTATTGACAAGGCTGGCGATGTTTCTTGCGCCGTGATGGCCAGGGGCAAGAAGAAAGGCGGCAAGCCGAAAAAAGTCGCAAAAGTCGGCGTCGATAAGAAAGACGGTTACCTCTATTTTCTTGACAAGCAGGGTGATGTGGCCTGCGCCAAGTTGATCAGGGGCGGCAAGAAGAAATCGAAGAAGAAATAGTTCAACGAGAACCCCCACTGTTTTGCTTTTTTTGTCGGATTTTATTGAGCAATCAAAACAAAACAGTGGGGGTGCCCGCCATGAAGACACGAGAGTTAATCATCCAGGGTGCCCGCGAGCACAATCTTAAGAACGTCCATCTGAAAATCCCGCGCAACAAGCTTGTCGTGGTGACGGGGCTTTCCGGGTCGGGAAAGTCTTCCCTTGTTTTTGATACGATCTATGCCGAGGGCCAGCGCCGGTATGTCGAAAGTCTTTCGAGTTACGCCCGGCAGTTTTTGGAACAGCTGCAGAAGCCCCATGTCGACGTGATCGAAGGATTGTCGCCGACGATCTCCATCGAGCAGAGGACGGCCGGAGGCAATCCCCGTTCGACCGTCGGCACGCAGACGGAGATTTATGACTATTTGAGGCTGTTGTTCGCCCGCGTGGGCGTTCCGCACTGCCCGCAGTGCGGCCGCCGCGTCTCCAAGCAGAGCGCGCAGGAGATCGTCGAGCAGCTGTTGCGTCTCAAAGAAGGCACGAAGCTCGAGATCCTGTCGCCCGTCGTGCGCGGCCGCAAAGGCGAATACCGCAAGATCCTGGCGCAGCTGCAGAAGCAGGGGTTCGTGAGGGCGCGCGTCGACGGCAAGATTTATGAGCTTAATGAAGAAGTGCCTTTGGCACGCTATAAGGCCCATCGTATCGAGGCCGTCGTGGACAGGGTTTCCGTCTCGCCGGGCTCTAAGACGCGGCTGACCGATTCCATCGAGACGGCCCTGCGTTTCGGCAACGGTCTTGTCATCGTCGTGCAGGCCGGAGACCCGCAGGATCCGCACGAGAAGACCTATAGCGAGAAGTATGCCTGTGCGGCCTGCGGCATCAACATCCCCGAGATTGAACCGCGTATTTTTTCTTTCAATACCCCTTATGGGGCCTGCCCCGTCTGTAACGGCCTGGGTATGAAAATGGAATTTGACGCGGATTTGATCGTTCCCGACAAGAAGAAATCCATCCTTGAAGGGGCGCTGGAGCCGTGGAAGCGGGGCGGCAAGGGGTATCTCTTATACTATCGGGCCTTGTTGCGCGAACTGTCGCACCGTCTCGGGTTCGATCTGGCCACGCCCTTTTATCAATTGACTAAGGATGTGCGTCAAGCGATCCTCTACGGCTGTGATACCGTCATTTGGAACAGGCCTTTTGAGGGGTTGATCCCGCATTTAGAGAGGCTCTTCAGCCAGACGGACAGTTTGTTTTTGAAGGAAGAGATATCCAAATTTATGTCGCAGATGCCTTGTCCGGTCTGTCATGGTTCGCGCCTGAAAAAAGAGAGCCTCGCTGTGACCATCCAGGAGCGTTCGATCTGGGACGTCACGCGCATGACGATCCAGGAAGCGTACGTTTTTTTCGATACTCTCCCGCTGAGTCCGCAAGAGAAGCAGATCGCCTCGCAGGCCCTCAAAGACGTGCGGGAGAAATTATCGTTTTGTCTGAATGTCGGTCTGGGTTATCTGACGCTGGACCGCAAGAGCGCCACGCTGTCGGGAGGGGAATTCCAGAGGATCCGCCTGGCGACCCAGGTAGGTTCCGGGCTCGTTGGTGTTCTTTACTGCTTGGATGAGCCGAGCATCGGCCTGCACGCCCGCGATAACGCCAAGCTTCTGGCGACGCTCCAGTCGTTGAGAGACCTGGGCAATACCTTGCTTGTCGTCGAGCACGACGAGGCGACGATGCGCGCGGCCGACCACATCATCGATTTGGGCCCCGGTGCCGGCAAATACGGCGGCGAGGTGCTGTTCAACGGGACATTCGAGGAGCTTTTGAAATCGAAAGGATCCCTGACGGCCAAGTTTTTGACGGGTCAGATGTCGATCCGAGCGCCGCAAAAACGGCGCGACTACCGCGGGCGACCCTGCCTGGAGATCAAGGGGGCCACAACCCATAACCTGAAAGGCATCGATGTCAAATTCCCTCTCGGCGTTTTTATCTGCGTCAGCGGCGTGTCGGGTTCCGGGAAATCGACGCTGATCGACGAGACGCTGTATAAGGCGCTCTCCCGTCGGCTCTACCGTTCCCGCGTCAAGACGGGGGAGTTTAAAAAACTTACCGGCGCCGAACGCATCGACAAAGTGATCGTAGTCGACCAGTCTCCGATCGGCAGGACCCCGCGTTCCAATCCGGCGACCTATGTGGGCGTATTTTCTGTGATCCGCGATTTGTTTTCCAGGTTGCCGGAATCCAAGGCGCGCGGGTATCGGCCGGGGCGCTTCAGCTTTAATGTGAAGGGCGGCCGGTGCGAGGCGTGTTCGGGAGACGGCATCAAGAAGATCGAGATGCATTTTCTTCCGGACGTCTATGTGAAGTGCGAAGTCTGCCAAGGAGAGCGCTTTAACGAGGCGACGCTGGAGGTAAAATATAAAGGTTATTCCATCGCGCAGGTCTTGGATATGTCCGTTGAGGAAGCCTTGCGCCTTTTCGAGAATATCCCGCGGATCAAAGATACCCTGCAGACGCTTTACGACGTGGGCCTGGGTTATATCCAGCTGGGCCAGTCGGCCACGACGCTTTCCGGCGGCGAGGCCCAGCGTGTCAAGCTGGCGAGCGAACTCTGCAAGCGCTCGACCGGCCGGACGCTCTACATCCTTGATGAGCCGACGACAGGGCTTCATTTCGCCGACGTCGAGAAACTGCTGGGTGTTCTCCAGAGGTTGGTTGATCTGGGCAATACGGTGCTTGTCGTGGAGCATAACCTGGATGTCATCAAGAGCGCAGATTATTGCATTGATCTCGGGCCTGAGGGCGGGGACCAAGGGGGCGAGGTTGTGGCCGCGGGGAGTCCTGAAGAGCTCGCCGCGCAACGCCGGTCGTATACAGGGCAATATCTCAAGGAGATCCTTCGCAAATGAAAAGGATAGGGACGATCAGGAATGTTTTTGCGCTCATTTTTGCCGCGTGGGCCTGTTTGTTTTCTGCGGCGCATGCCGCGGAGCCCTCTGATTTCAACAAGAAAGAAGAGGATGCCTTTTATGTGGCCGCCAAGGCCTATCAGGACGGCTTTTATGATGTTTCCCTCGTCCTTTTTGATAAGTTCCTGCAGACTTATATGCAGAGCGACAAGAAGATCGAGGCCATGATTTATATCGGTCAGAATTATTTCCAGCAGGAAAAATACCTCAAGGCCCTCGATCAGTTTGACACACTCCTGAAGATGCCGGAGGCGGCCGGGCAGAAGGATAAGATCCTCTATTGGCTGGGAGAGATCTACGGGCGGGGGCGGGATTACCGTCAGGCGTCTGAATATTACCAGCAACTCGTCGATGACTATCCGGATTCATTTTATTTCCGTCCTGCCTATTCGTCTCTTGCCCGGGCTTTGTTGAATGACGGAAAGTTCAAGGAGGCCCAGGATATTTACCGCAGGATGCTGGAGCGTTTCAAGGACGCCGCAACGCAGGAAGAGGCGTCGTTCGGTATTTGTGAAGCCTATTATCGTCAAAAGGATTTTACGCAGCTCAAGAAAGAGCTCGAAAAGTATTTGTCGGTTTTCGCCTCTTCGCCGAATTTGGGGAAGGCTTACTTTTATCTGGGGGAAGCGGAGTATTACCTGGAAGAGTATGCGGAGGCCATCCAGGCTTACCAGAAGTGCCTCGGACAAGCGCAGGCGCAGGACCAACTCCAGTCAGCGCAGATCGGTATCGGTTGGTCTTACCTGAAGATGAAACGGTTTGACGATGCCGGAAGGGTTTTTTCCCGCTTTGGAGGCGAGAATGAGATGCCGGGTATTGTCCTAGGGAAGGCCGTCGTCGCTTCGGGGCAAGGGGAATATCAGGATGCCATCGTTCTTTTCGATCGTGTTATTTCTCTCGACAAGAACGAGGAGTATGCGCCTTTGGCCTACTATGGCAAAGGAGAAGCCCTTTATCATCTGGAACATTTTGAAGAAGCAATCATCGCATACAGGATTTCTCTCGATAAGCTGCGGCTTTTGTCGCGGTGGTTGGGTGAACCAAGGGAGCTGCGCGACAGGATCCTCTACAGCTTAGGATGGGCCTACCTGAAGGTGGGGGATTTTGAGTCCGCCCAGCAGGAGTTCCAGAAAGTCGCTTCTTTTTCTTCGGACAAGATCTTCAAGCTGAGCGCCTTATGCCAACTGGGGGATGTCTATCAGGATTCCGGCGAATACGATAAAGCCGTCCAGACTTATCAGGACATTCTCAAGGAATATCCTGATAGCGTGTATAACGATTATATTCAATACCAGATTGGTCTGACATGGCTCAAATCGGAGAATATGGAATCGGCGGCCCTGGCGCTCAAGAAATTGATCAAAGAGTTCCCGAATTCGAAGCTGATCGACGACGCCAATTATTTTCTGGGTGTCATCTATTTCCAGAAGGGGGATTTTGGGGCGGCGCGCGGGCAGCTGGAGACGTTCCGTTCGGAATTCAAGGATTCTTCATACCGCCCGCAGGGCATCTTTCTTCTCGGCGAGACGTTATTGAACCTTGGAGAATTCAAACAGGCGATCGAGGCCTTCCAATCCCTCGTGCGTGAAGCCGGCGTCGCGGGATCTCTGAAGCAGAAAGCGGAATATGAGATTGCCAATGCCTACAGCCGTGCAGGGAACCAGGCTGAAGCCAATAAACGCTTCTCCGATTTTGTCACGCGATATCCCGATTCACCCCTGACGCCGAACATCATCCTGGGATTAGGTCAGTCCTACGTATCTCTCCATGACGATCTTTCTGCCAGGAAATATTTTGAACGGCTTATCCGTAATTATCCCGATAACGAATTTGTCGGCGATGCTTATATAGCGATCGGCGAGACATATCTGCGCGAAGGGAACATGGCGGCCGCCTTGAAAAGCTTTGCCCAGGCCCGGGAGAGCGGACGGCTGGACGCAGCGGCGCGGGCTGCCATCTTGAGCGGGGATGTGTATTTTCAGAAAGGGGACCATGCGGCCGCCATCAGTTCATATGAGGACGCGATCAGTCTGCAGACGCCATGGAGTCAGACAGCTTATGTAAATCTGGCTGCGATCGCAAAGGAAGAAAAGAGATACGCCGAAGCGATTGATTTTCTGGAGAGGGCCGCGGCGGTCCAGGGGACGCAGAAGACGGCGGACATTCAGTTCCAGATCGCCGAGCTCTGGGAGGAATCGGGGTCCTATGATCGGGCGCTGGAAGCCTATTTGAACGTGCATTATCTTTTTGAGAAGGATGAGGCGATTTCTGCCAAGGCGCTCCTGCGCGTCGCCAGGATTTACGAACGTATGGAGAATTGGGTTGAGCTGCGTCGAGTGCTGGAGAAGGTGGCTTCGCTGGATGTGCCCGAAGCCAAATATGCCAGGGAGAAACTTAAAAGTCTCAATGAAAAGGATTGACGCTTGTCTGTAGCGATGGGGGCAGTTGAGAGATGCGTCGGGTGAGTTTTTCACGTCCAAAAAAGGAAGGTTTGCGATGAGAGAGAGATGGTTGCGGTTAGCCGTTTTATGCGCTTGTCTGGCTTCGTCGGTTATCTTGTATTTACAGAATCCCCTCTTGCGCCGGGGCGGCTGGGCCCTTGTCCCGGTTCTTTTTTGTTCCCTCTTGGGATTTACGGTGGTTTTTGCCAAGATCAGACAGTTTGCGGCCATCCGCATAGATGTTCCGACTTTTATGAGACAACTGCTTGAGAAGCTTGAGCGCCAGAGATTGAAAGAGGCCATTGATCTCTGTGAAGAGACGGATGTCCCTTTGTCCAGGGTCCTGCGGGCAGGGATCATCAAATATGACTACGGAAAAGAGGAGATCAAGGAATCTATGGACAATGCCCTCAGGTACGAAGAGCCGGCTTTGGGGCAGTATATGGCGCTTTTGTCAACGCTCCTGGATATCCTGCCGCTCCTGGGTTTCGTCGGGACCCTGCTGGGTGTTTCCGATATCTTCCATATCTTTGAGACGAAAGAAGCTGTTTCTCTGGCTGTTGGGCTGGGGGATGTCTCCGGTGGAGTCTGGCAAATGGTCCTCGCGCCGCTGTTGGCGCTGACAGTGCTTATCCCTCTTTATGCGGCTTTTCGTTTTTTTTCGACCCAGGTTAAGATTGTTGAAGAGGATATCGATATATCCTGTCGTGAGCTTTTGAGCTTTCTTTTGGAGAGGAGAATGCAGTCGTGAAGGACTCCAGGTGTTCCGGCGTTGCTGTTCCGGGGCCGCGATTTCCCTATCTGATATTTTTTAACATCCTGCTGGTCGTTTTTTTTCTTTACGCGATGCTCAGCCGTATGCTGCCGCAAGGGGGGTTGGATATTTCTTTGCCGAAGGTGATCACAAGTGCGCCGGTGACCGCAAAAGGGCATGTCGTCGTTATCCGCCAAGACGGCGGGATCTTTCTGGATGCCTCCGGCCGCGCCGCCGGAACCAAGGACATGGATGTTTTCTTTCTTGGGGCCGCCCAGCTTGGGGATCCTGTCCTGATCAAGGCTGACCAGCGCGCCCATGTCAGCGATCTTGTCCGCGTCTGGGACGCCGCCAGAAAAGCGGGCGTGACGCAGGTCAGCATAGCTACCAATGAATAGTCCGAAGGTACCCGTTGGTTTTCTCTTGTTTGGAGTATTTTTGTCTTTGCTGTGGCATTTTTTTTGGTGCATCGGCCTCGTCCCCGTTTTACCCCGTGGTCCTTACGAAAAGGCAGGGGGGCAGACGATCTACGCCGGCGCCTTCCTTAAGCTTTCTGATTTTTTTCCTTCTCCGTCGCAGGCGGCCCGATATAAAAGTGCCTTCGGCGGACTTGATGGGCCCGAAGGCGTTCCCCGTCCCGTCCTGGAAAAGATCGAAGGGGATGCCCCTAAGCCGGAGGTCCTCCTGGCTGCTACGCGGTCGTCTGCCAAGATACCTGGAGCGGACATCGAACGTCCGGATTTGCAAAAAAGCGAGGGTGAGGCGGGAGATGTCGGATTCGGCATATCGGATTACGATCGTTATCTTTACCAGGCTGATTTTTCCGATATTCGGCGCGCCGCAAGCCGTGAGGCCTTGAGTCATGTTATTGTTTTCCAGGTTTTTTTGGATGATAAGGGGCGCGTGGCGCGCATAAAGAAAATATCGGGAAGCGGAGATCCGCCTCTTGATCTTTTCATCCAGAGCAAGATCGACAATGCTGTTTTTAAGCCTGATGCGGCTCCTCGCGGCCGGTGGGTTACGGTCCGTTTTTCCCTGCGTTAGAGGCAGGGTGTTTTTTGTCATGCGGGGCGTCCTGCAGGAAAAATAATGGTTATCTTCTAAAGGGACCAGATAGCGGAGCCCCGCGGCCTGCCTGCTCGCTTGTCTTCGAGCACCGCCAATCCCCACCTTTACAAATGGGGCATTCCGGGTACGGGGTAAAAAGAGATATAGAGCGGTCATGCTTCGTATTGATTTCTTTATTTTTATCTGTTATTATTTAAGTACGGGGATTTTTTTAATCTTATTGCTATGGTTTGGGATACAACGAAAATCTGAGTATAGACCGAGGATTTCGGACAAACAGATTTGGCAGTGCAACATTTGCTTGTATGTTTATTTTGATCCAAAGGCGTCCAGGATTAGCACCTGTCCGCAATGCGGGAGTTTGAATCAGAAAGGGTAAGCCGCCAAAGGTGGAGGATTTTAAAAAGTAAGACCCCTTGCCAAAACGCTTGTCCATTTCACTCACAAGCGCCAGAGGCGTTTGTGAGTGAAATGGACTTGCGCAGGCTCGCCTGCCCGTCAGGTGGGCAGGCAGGGGTTAATCCGCCGGAGGCGAGGAATAAAGGAATTAACTTTACTCCTCGTGTAAACAGCTGAAAATTTCTGTTTGCATCCAGTCCTCACAGAGTTCGGACGGGCAACCAGAATTTTTTCAGCTACACTCGGAGTTAATCTCGCCAGAGGCGAGATTAAGGAGGTGGGGAATGATTACGGAGATCGGGATCGTTGCAGGCGAGATATGGCACTATCTTGACGCCCACGGAGAATCCTTGCTTTCCGTCATGGTCAGGCATATTGATAAACCTCGCGACTTGATCCTCATGAGCGTAGGCTGGCTGGCAAGGGAAGGACACGTGGTGCTCGTTTCTCAGAATGGGGACCATAAGATTTCTTTGCGCAAGTGAGTTCGACCAGAAAAGCCGTGGGCACCGTAGGGGTTTTTGGTGCTTATTTTTCTGATGTTTCTAAAAGTTTTTATTGGGAGCCGACAGATGGATATGGACAGAAAAAGGAAATTCATATCGCGCGGATTAGCTATGGTGAACATGCTGATTTTTGTCATTATGTTCACTGTTCTTTCGGGCGTTATGATGACTGTCGTTTCTTCCAGCAGCCGTTTGCTGGAACAACATGTCCGCAGGACCAAGGCCTATTATCAGGCTGAAGGCGCTGTTGTGTATGCAATGGATGCGGCGCGCCGCAGCGGCTGGGCTGGCAATTGGGTGGTCCGGCCAACGCCCCAGAATGTTAATCTGCCGTGGACCTTTGATTCCTCGGGGAGCATTCTCACCGTTAAGACAGCCTCTGTGCAGAGTTCGGCGACACCCACAGGCCCTATTTCGACCTACGAGGTCAATGGGACCGTTAATTACCAGCTGAATTGGTAAGTTGCCTTTTCCTCCTTATTTATTTCTTGTTTCTTGCCGGGTTATGCCTTCCATAATATAAGTAAATCCATTATAATCTGAGTAAATCAATAAATAATTTGGTAATAAAGATATAAAAAATCGTTGACAAAGTAAACATTTTATGTTTAGCTAAGAGCAAGGACTTTTCAGGTCATCTCATAAAAGTTTCGAGCCTATAACCTTCTGTTAACGAAAAGACAAGGATAGATCATGTACAGCCTAATGGATGTGGAAGAGCTGGCAAATTACCTTCGGCTTAAACGGCAGACGATCTACAATTGGCTTCATGAAAGCAAGATCTCGGGAATCAAGGTGGGCGGCGTCTGGCGTTTTGACAAAAAAGAGATCGATAAATGGCTGAAGGCAAACCATCGCGGTGCAAAGACCAGATGAGGCGGATTTCTTATGCTGGCTAATCTATTGAGACGAGATTTCGCGGGGATTTATTTTGGGGCCAAGGGGGTCTCTTTCGTGCAGTTATCTTCCGGCAGGATCAGGAATTTTCTTGTCCAGCCTTATCCCGCTGCGGAAGGCGCAGAGGCCTACCCCGCCGAGGACATTTTTGAATCTTTCAAGGACAGAGAGATGGAGCTGATCGCTTTTCTGCAGAAGGGCCTCAGGGACAGCAAAATGGAGGCGACGACGGCCGTTATCTCTCTGCCGCCTAAGGACCTCATCATCCGCTTTTTTGAGATGCCCAACATTCCCCGCAGCGAGATTGCCGCAGGCATCAATTTCGAGATTAAAAAGTATATCCCATTCAAGATCGAAGAACTGGCCTTTGATTATCAATATAATGTCAAGACGAAGGCCAATATCATCGAGGTCATCCTTTGCGGCATGAAACAGGCGCCGCTCGACAATTACAGCAATCTCCTCCAGCAGGTGAATTTCACGGCACAGGCCTATGAGCCGGGACTTTTCAGCCTTTTCCGTTTTCTGGTCGTCAAAGGCAAGATCAATAATCAAAAATCATACGTCATCCTGGAATTCAATAAGGAAGGCGCCAATATCCTGATCACGGAGAAGGGCTTTCCTTATTTCACGCGCGATATCCGTCTGGCCGTCAATCTCGGACAAATGGCGCCTTCGGGGGACGTCGACGCTCAAATGTTCAGGCTGATCAATGAAGTCAGGGTCTCGCTGGATTATTATCGCCGCCAGTTTTTGAAGAAAGAAGTGGATGAGATGATCGTGATTTCTCGTATGGCGACCCCAAGTCTCATCGATCATTTCAGCAAGGAATTGGGGCTTAAGGTGGAGCTTTTGGATCTGGCGGAGTTGATCCAGGCGGAAGGCGTCGCTCCGGAGGCGCTCCCGGATCTCGTGAAAGCTTACGGCGCAGCGCTCAGGCAGGAAAGGCCTTCTTTGATTACGTTGAATCTCGTCCGACAGAGGGAGAAGGCGAAGGCCGGCGGCAGCGCTGTGCTGTCCAGTGAAAATATCCAGGAAGCGGCCATACTATTTCTGGCGGAGAATAAACCGGCCCTGGCCAAGGGGGGCATTATTGGTGTCGCGATCCTCGTCTTGGGTTACGGTTTGGGTTTTTCCAAGCTCTTCCCCCTCGAGAAAGAAAGGTCGCTGGTAACGGTTCAGAATCCGCCTGTCTTGTCGGGGGTCGATCTTTCAAGTCTGGAGGGCGTCCAGGCCAGCGAGACGCAATATCTGGCGCAGGAGCGGGATTTAAGGGGGTTGATCGACAAAAAGCCGATGCTTTACAAGAAACTCGTCGATATTTCCAGACTGCTTCCCGAAGGTGTCTGGATCAGCAAAATAGCTTATATCGAAGACGGCACGATGGCGTTGGAGTGCCATGTCTATGCCCCCGACGACAAAAGCAGACAGGAGAAGATGAACAAGTTCGTTACGGATCTCAGGAACGATGCGGAATTCCAGAAGATATTTTCGACAATCCAGTTGAATTCATGGCGGGAAGGGAGCCTGGAGTATCCCACCATTGATTTTGAGGTTGTCTGTTACGTGAAGTCGAAGTAGGCCTTGAGGACAAGGACCCGGCAGAAACGCGGGCCGCGAAGCGGGTGAATGTATGGATGCCATGAAACAGGAAATCAACGTCGGCGAGTTGCTGACAAAGTATAAAGACTATGTCATCATCGCCGTCACGATCGTTGTCTCTGTTATGGCGGCGAAATATATTTACGGCAAGCAGATGAAGGAATACGACCGTCTTAAGGGAGACATCGATATCGAACAGCAGAAGTCCGAGGCGATCGAAAGGATCGTGAATATCAACAATAAGATCAGGGACATGAAGAAACTGGGATGGGATACGACGGAATTCGACGCCATCAGCAGCCGCATCGGTGATCTCGCCCGCAAGAGAGGCATCAAGATCCAGAATGTCGATCCGGCCGACAAGATCGTGGAATCCAATTATATCCGCATTCCGTTCAAGATCAGGGCGGAGGGCAGGACGGAAGACGTGACGAGGTTTGTCCGCGATGTCGAGACCCTGCCCATGCTGACGCGGATCCAGAGGGTAGCTCTGGAGCCGATTCAACTTTCTGACGGGACCACGTCCGCGTCGGGCACCGACAACGTCCTGAACGTGGATATGACGGTCATGGCCTATTATTTTAAATGATATGAGGCATAACTTCTTTGGAAAAGATCGGGGAAGCATCAAGGCGGCTGTTCTCGTTTTTCTTGGGATGGCGGCGATAGCGGCAGTTCCCGTCCGGGCTGCGGATGCCGATGCCGCGGCCAAAGAGGCGATCGCGTCTCAGCCCGGGGAGGGCGCTGAACAGGCTCCCAAGCCCGTTGGAAACGTCGAAGAAGATGAGTTTTCGAAGTTCACCGATTTCTTCAAACCGGTTATGCCGGTCAGAGAAGTCGTGGCGCCGGTCCAGACGAACGAAGAAGAGGATCTGCAAAACGCCAATATCACGCTGCCGGTGATGACCGTCACGGGCATTGTCTGGGGGACAAAACAGCCGAGAGCCATTATTAACGGCGAGGTCTTCGGGGAGGGCGACATTGTTACAAACACGGAGGCCCAGGTCAAGAGGATCAATGAAGCTGGCATTCTTTTCCTTTATAAGAAAAAGGAATTTCTCATGAAAAGATCGAAATTATTAGGTATCGGGGAGGGCACATGAAAATGATCAAGAGGGCATTAAGGCGATCGCTGGTGCTGGGTGTTTTTCTGGTCGTTTTTCTTGCGGTGTCTGCGGGCGCAGGAAAAGCGGAGTTCGATTTTTATTCCAATGATCTGATCTCGAGAGAAGCGAACCGCAGGATTTCCATGGATTTTCAGGACGCGAGCCTCAAGACCATCCTGAAGGTTTTTTCCGAGCAATCCGGGTTGAATTTCATCGCTTCGCAGAACGTCCAGGACCGCACGGTGACCCTTTACTTGGTCGACGTGCCGCTTCAGGAGGCATTGAATAAGATCATGTCAGCCAATAATCTCACCTATGAGCTTGATACCGGCAGCAATATCTTTGTCGTCAAGGAGTGGGGCCAGCCGGCCGTTGAAACGATCACGAAGGTCTTTTTTCTCAAATACGCGCGCCTCAAGGGGTCCAAACTCCAGCAAGCCATTGATGACGCATCGACGGCCGGATCGGCCGGCGGCGCAACGGGCGGCTCGACGACTTCGACAAGCTCGTCGGGCGGCGGCGCAGAAGAAGCCGGGACCCTGGAAGATTCCATCAAGGCCGTCCTGACGGGCAACGGCAAGGTGGTTTCCGACGCACGCACCAACAGCCTTGTGGTGACGGATATCCCTTCGCAGTTCAGCGTGATTGAAAAGGTCGTTGAGATCCTGGATACGCCGACGCCTCAGGTGATGATCGAGGTCGAGATGCTGGATGTCGACAAGACGACGATCGACGAATTAGGCATGGACATGTCGGGTCAGATCCTTAGCTTTGTCGGTTCGAAAGGCGCGACAAAATTTCCAGGCTTCCTGGCGCAAGGCACGAATCCGGGAGCGTCTACCTTCACCTACGGTACTTTGAGCGCCGATGTTTTCACGGCGACATTCGAACTTTTGTCCACAGACACAAGGACCAAATTCCTGGCCAGGCCGAGGATATTGACGCTCAGCAACGAATCCGCAGAGATCAAGATCACGACAAACGAGGCCATCGGTCAGAACACCGTCATTTCGTCGAGCCAGAGCACCTCAGAGACGACATTAGAGGCCGAAAGAGTGGAGACCGGCGTGGCGTTGAAGGTGACGCCCCAGGTCGATGCAAACACCGGCTATGTCACGATGTTCGTCCAGCCGACGGTGTCCGTGGCCAAAACAGGGGCCACATTCGCCGGGACCACGTATAAGGACCCGGAGACCAGGACGTCCATAGGGACGTTAAGGGTTAAAGACGGGGAGACCATTGTCGTGGGCGGCCTGATCCGTCAGACAGAAGAAACGACATTGAAGAAGATGCCTTTCTTGGGCGACATTCCTTTTGTCGGCGGTTTGTTCAGGCATAAGGATAAAAATGTGCAGGACCGGGAATTGATCGTTTTCATCACACCTCATATTGTCGGCTACAAGGAAGCCGTTCAGTTGGCCAGGGGGGACATCACTTACGGATCCAGGGCGTCATTGCCATTCCGCGAACAGTCTTCGCCGGTAGCGCGCAAGGAAGTCGTTGACAGCATGTTGGAAAGATGGGAAAATTGAGCGCATGGCAAGGCCGTATTTAAAATTAGGAGAAATCCTGGTCAAGGAGGGGATCGTCACGCAGGCCCAGCTTGAGGAAGTCATCAAGGTCCAGGCTAAAGAGGGCGGGCGTCTGGGAGAACTCCTTTTGAGGCTGGGATTTGCGACCGAAGAAGACGTGGTCGTAGCCCTGGGAAAACAGCTCGGCATGCCGTACGTGTCCATGGGCAGCGGATTGCTCAAGCCCGTGACCGATCAAAACCTGGATCTCCTGATCTCTAAAGAGTTTGCCATCAAGAACGTCGTCCTGCCGTTATCCAAGAACCTGAATTCCCTCACATGCGCCCTGACCGATCCTCTCGACGTCATCCTTATTGACAACCTCAGCAAGGTGACGAATTGCGAGATCAACCCTGTCATCGCGACAAAAACCGAAATTTTAAAAGCGATCGAGGATTTTTACGGAAAACGCGACATCCTGAAGGCCGCCGTCAAGGAATCCTATAACATGACGGAGGAATTTGAGACGGCCGTCGAGCTTGAAGCCGAAGAACTGAGCATCGACCGCCTCATCGCCAGGGCCGAAGAAGCCCCGGTGGTCAAACTCGTGGATTTGATCATCAAGCAGGCCATTGACGAACGCGCCTCCGACATTCATATCGAGCCTTTCAAGGACAAGATCAGCCTGCGTTACAGGATCGACGGTGTGTTGCATGAAATTCCTCCTCCGGCCAAGCATCTGCAGCTGCCGATCGTCTCCAGGATCAAGATCCTTTCCAAGCTCGATATCGCCGAGAAGCGTTTGCCTCAGGATGGAGGTTTTTCCGTGCGTTTCGAAGGCCGCACCATTGATTTGCGTATTTCGGTCATGCCGACCATCTACGGCGAAAAAGTCGTCATGCGTATCCTGGACAAAGAGGGAGTGTCCATGGATCTGGCCGCGATGGGGTTTTTGCCATCACAGCTTGAGCTTTTTCGCAGGGCGATCCGCGCGCCTTACGGCTTGATCTTCATGACGGGGCCTACGGGCAGCGGTAAATCCACCAGTTTATATGCCGCGCTCAGCGAGATCAAATCTCCGACGAAAAATATCGTGACCGTCGAAGATCCCGTGGAGTATCATATTGAAGGCATCAATCAGGTCCAAATCAAACCGGAGATCGGTCTGACATTTGCGTCTGCCTTGCGTTCTTTTCTCCGCCAGGACCCGGACATCATGATGGTCGGCGAGGTCAGAGATTTGGAGACGGCGCAGATCTGTGTGCGTTCCGCCTTGACAGGTCATCTCGTTTTGAGCACGCTCCATACCAACGACGCCCCCTCGGCCGTCACGCGCTTGATCGATATCGGGGTGGAGCCGTATCTTTTGATGCCTTCGCTGGTCCTTATCGTTGCCCAGCGTCTTGTGCGTCGCCTGTGCCCGGATTGCAAAGAAGCCTATGAGCCGAGTCAGGAAGAAAGAGAACGCTTTAATTTCCATTCCGACCTTATCTACCGCGCCAAGGGGTGCGATAAATGCAATCATATCGGATACAAGAAAAGGACGTGTATCGCCGAGGTTCTTTATGTGGACGACGAGATCCGGGAACATATCACGTCGGGCGTGAACGCCCAACAGATCAAGAAGATCGCCGTCTCCCAAGGGATGCAGACGCTCCACGAAAGCGGATTGAAAAAGGTGGAGGAAGGGATTACATCCTTGGAAGAAGCCTTGAGCGCGACCATTGGAGTTGAGTGATGCCTAAATTTTCTTATATCTGCCGTAAAACCACGGGCGAGAAAGAAGTGGGCGTGATTGAAGGGGCCAGCCAGGACGAAGTGGTTGCGCAGCTTCAGCGCAAAGGCCTTTTCATCACCTCCATCATTCCTTTCGACGTGGGCCGCAAAGAGGCGGGGGCCCCCCAAGAAGTCAGGACGGTCAAAAAACAATTCACTCACGCCGGTGTCAATTCCCACGATCTTGTGCTTTTTGCGCGCCAGCTGGCCATGCTCCTTGGAGCGGGCGTCAGTCTTTTGCGCTCCCTGGATGTCATCGCCAAACAGGTGGATTCCAAAAAATTAGCCGCAGTCGTCACCCAGATAGCCTTGGACATGGAGGCCGGCCGGACACTGCGGGATGCTTTGTCGAAATTCCCGGATATTTTTTCCGCTTTGTGGATCAACCTTATCGAGACCGGCGAGGCGAGCGGCAATCTCCCCATGGTTTTGGATAAGCTGGCCTATTATCTGGAGGAGGCGGCCAATTTTAAGCGAAAGATCGTTTCGGCCCTCCTTTATCCCGGCATCCTGTTGTTCGTTTCCGTGTCCGCCGTTTTCTTCTTCATCATCAAGATTGTGCCGACTTTTGCCAATATCCTTGTGAATTTCGGCGTGGAACTGCCCCTGCCGACGAAAATCCTCATCAACCTCAGCACGCTTTTGACGAAAAATCTCCTGTGGATCGTTCTCGGGGGCGCGGGCCTCGTGTTTTTGTTCCGTTACATCAAACGATGGCCGCCCTTTGACAGGATCATCGAGGACATTTCTTTCAAAGTGCCGATCTTCGGCGAATTTTTAAGGTTTATGTATTTGGAACGGTTTGCCACGACTATGTCCATCCTTATCGAAAGCGGCGTGCCCATCCTGTACGCCCTTGAGATCTCCGAGCGCAGCGCCGGGTCCATCAGGATGACGGACGCCATCAGTTATATCAAGCGGAATGTCAAGGAAGGCCGCAGCATGGCCGTGCCTATGGAGAAAAGCGAATTCTTCACGCCTATGGTCGTCCAGATGATCGCCATCGGCGAGGAGATCGGCGAATTATCCAACATGCTCAAGCGCATCGCCAAATACTACCAGGATTATCTGGAAACTTTCGTCTCGCGTCTGGCGACGATTTTTGAGCCTTTGATGATCGTTTTTATCGGCGTCATCATCGGCGCGATGGTCATCTCCATCTTTCTGCCGATCTTCAGCATCGCATTCATGAAGACGGCATAAATTTTACATAAGTTGCTTGACTCTATTGCTTTAAAATGCTACACTACTTTACAAATGTTGAAAGCAGATAAATAAGATAAAACGCATTTAACTTTTCAACCAAAAGGAGGGGAAAACATGTTTCAGAGGAGAAAAAGGAGATCCGGTTTTACGCTGTTGGAACTCATCATCGTTATCATAGTCATCGGTATTCTTGCTTCCATCGCGCTGCCGCGTTATATCAGGATTGCTGAAAAGGGAAGGGCCGCTGAAGCGAAAAACATCTTGTCCGCTATCAGAAGCGCCCAGATGAGATATGCGGCGCAGTACGCTAGATACGCAACAGCCGTCGCTAACCTCGATCTGAACCTGCCTTCTGCGAAGTACTTCACCTATGTGACGACCTGCGCGACAGTGACAGACCTGAGCAGCACGACCGCTTGCTTGGCGACAGCGACCAGGTTGACGACTCCGGTGGCGGAAAACCCCAACATGGGAGCTTATACGCTGAATATCAGCATGGGTGGGTTGCTTGATGGTGATGCGACGGGAGACACGGTTCTGTAATTGATATTTTTTGGGTGCCATTCGGTGCTCCGGTGCGGTGAGGGTTTTCAGAGACTGCGCCGGAGCATTTTTTTTAATGAGGGCATAACTTAGGGAGTCTGTCCACAGGACGAGCGACCTAAGTTATTTGCCCGAATTTTGAGCACCGAAATTTTCTATCTAGCGAAATCCCGGTCGGCGGGGAAACCGCCGATGGCCGCTACCAAAGCGTCATCGGCCGTCCGCCGAAAAAGTGGTGGCGGACGCATTAGCGGCGGGTGGATCATCCGTCTTTGCAGCCGCTAAGGGATTACCCTTAAGAAGGGGGGATCGCAGACGGCAAAGGAGTCATCGAAGCCCCTGTCAGTTTTATGTTGAACCTTATTTTCGTAACAACCACGGATTGCCAGTTGCAGTGCCGGCATTGCCTGCGGGGTGAGGCTTCGGGACAGCATCTGTCTTTTGAGCTCATTGAAAAGACGGTTGCGGGTGCAAAAAAATACGGCATTGAAAGCATCCATTTGACCGGCGGCGAGCCGTTTTTATACCGGAACCTCGCGCAAGTGCTGGCATTGGCGCAGAAGGAGGGTCTAGGCGTTACTTTTTCCACCAACGGTCTTCTTTTGTCCGACCATCGGGAATTGTTGCGGACCTACCGTAAACAGATCCGCCTCCTGAGCATAAGCGCCGAAAGTCCCCGGCGGGAAATCTATGAAAGGATCAGAGGCGAAGGGCATTTTTCACAGTTGCTGTCTGCTTTCCAATTTTGCCGTAAAGAAGGCCTGCCTTTCGGGGTCCTATGTTGTTTGAACAAGCTTAATGCCGCCGGGATCACGGATATCATCCGTTTTGCCCGTAAAGAAAAGGCTGCTCAGGTCCATTTCACGGCGGCCCTTCCGTGCCGCAGGTCTCAAGAGAACGGCCTCGTCCTTTCCGAAGAAGAGCGCCGGGGCGCCCTTGAGACCCTGCGGAAAGCACTCCGTTTTTCCCAGTTGGATTTCTTTAAGCTGGCTTACGTCCCCATGCGGATTGGCGAGCCTCTGTTGGCTTCGGATAATCTGGTGATGTGCGCCAATCAGTCATTGCGCTATGTCACGATCGACGTCGATGGACAGATACATTTTTGTTGTTTTTTGACGCAGTATGATATACCATGTGAACGGGAAAAACGCCTGAAGTTTGCGCGCCTGCAGGATGTTTCTTTTGATGAGGCGCTGGAGCGTTTTCAGGCGCGGATGGCTGAATTTTTGCACGGCCGGTTTTTGGATTACCGGGACGGTCGGTGGAAACACGACCTTGATTTCAACAGCTGTTTTTATTGCCACAAGAAGCTCATTCAATAGACAGAAAGAGATACGAGCGGAGGCGCTTATGAAACGCAGGATCGGCTTTACCCCGTTAGAGGCGGGCTGTGTTGAGACGACAGTTTTGGCCCTTTTGACGCGATTCCGAAAATCTCGCCCCGCGAGCGTTGCTTCTTCGTTTGTCAAAAGGGCGTCTTCGTCTCTAAGGGGGTTTACCCTGCTTGAGATGATGATTGTTGTTGTCGTGATCGGCATTCTGGCTTCCATCGCCTTGCCGCGCTATACTCGTATTGTTGAAAAAGGCAGGTCTGCCGAAGCGCGGCATGTCCTGGGGCTTATCCGTGATGCGGAACTCGCCTATTATCTCGACTTCGACAGGTATACGAACAGCTTGACAGCCCTTGGGGTGCAAGTCCCAGGCGCCTGCAATACCAGTTATTATTTCAGTTATGCCATTGCCGGGGCCCCGGCTTCCTTTACGGCGACCGCCACGCGTTGCACGGGGGGTACCGGAAAAACTCCCAGTGGCGCGACCACCTTCGTGCTTAACATGACCCCTGCCGGGTCGTTGGGGGGGTCAGCCGGTTTTGTGTGATTCCTCGACAGAAAACGCCGGCTTTTCCGCATGGGGAGGGATGTTTTTTTCGGCGGAAACAAGGGTTTGGCTGTGAATTCCCTCTCTTGGAGGCAGGATGCTTTGTTTCCTGAGGGAAGGATGGGGGGGGCTGTTCATGATTGAGAAACCGTTTGATCCATGTTACAATTTTAATATGAAAGAGAATCGCGGTTTTAGCTTGCTATTGACAAGATTCGCCGAGGGGTGGTTATTAAGAAGCAGGCCCCAGGAAAGACGATGTCTGCCTCAGCCTGAGCCATCTCTTGCGGGGTTTACCTTGGTAGAGCTGATGGTGGTTATCATCATTATCAGTATTTTGGCAGGAGTTTCAGTCGTCAGTTACAGCAACACCAAAGAGAAATCCCTGGATAAAGAGGCTACGTCTGCGCTTGTTTTGATCCGCAATGCGGAACGTCAGTACTTTGCCAGGTTCGAGAGGTTTTGGCCTTCAGGCACTACCGTTACGACGATCGCCCAGATCAACGGTAATCTGACTATCGATCTGAGCGCAGCCAATTGGGCTTTTGGCGTGACGGGCGGGGCCGCGGGCATCACGTATAACGCTTCGGCGACCCGGGCAGGCCGGACGTGGCGCATCTCGGGTCTGACAGGCAACCCTACATGCTCGGGTACCTGTTTTTAGAATCCAGCTTATGACGCAGACACGCAGAAGAGGTCGATCGGGTTTTACCCCGCTAGAGAAAGCTGATGCTTCCAAGCGCCGGCTTTCTCTAACGGGGTTTACGCTCATGGAGGTCATTGTCGCGATCACCATCCTAAGCCTTTTGTCCGCCGGTTTTTTCAGCGTCGCTTTTTCGGCCCGCAATTTGACATGGCGTTCCAGGATGCGTTTAAGAGGGGTTGAGATCGCCAGGCACCGCATCGAGGAGCTCAGGCGGTTTGTCCGCGCCGATACATGGGACACGGGTTCGCTGCGCGTGATGGGGTGGACCGCATGGACGGCAGCTCCCGAAGATTCTCTATTTCAGACACGGTATATCGTGCAGGCCATCGGCGGAGGATATCAGTGCCGCAACGTGACCGTACAGGTGAGGTGGAATGAATCAGGGATGTAGCCATAGACATAAAGGCATGACGATGGTTGAGCTGATCCTGGCATTGCTTTTGCTCAACGTCGTTATCCTGACAGGTATTTCGATGGAATTCGGGGCGCGAAGGATATTTTCATCGACCGATCTTGAATCGCTTCTTATGGGGGAATTGGCCCCTTTGGCGTCGGCCATCACCAGCGACATCAACCGCGGCATAGGAACGGCAACCAGCCTTCCTTATTCGACGACCAATATCGCCGGGTGCGCCAATACATTGCGTATTCGGACGGATTCAGATAACAGCGGTAATGTCACCCCCGGCGATATCTTCGTGGCCTATTGCCGCACAGCTTCCAATAATTTCCGTTATTACCCGAATGCCGCTTCAACCGGAACATACACGACGTTGTCCGATAGGATTACTCAGTTCAGCGTGAGCGCTTCAAATGATTGGATAACGTTTGTGCTTGCGGCAAGGGTCATTCCGGGGTCGGCTGTCAACTTGACGAACCCTCAGGTTGTCATAAATTCGAGCGCGCAATTTCGCAGTACTTCTTTTCAATAGAAAAGGCCCTTCGCTTTAACCTTGGAATGCATCGAGGTAACGCTCAGGGCCAAAATTTTTTCAGGGAAAAAATTTTGGGGCAGCGGTTCGACGCGGCCCTTGGCCTTGCTCACCATAGGTCGAACTCATTCGACTTTGCTCATGACTCCTTCGGCGAATGATCCTGAGCTTGTCGAAGGGCATCCTGAGTCCCTTGACGCCGCTCGGGATTGTTCGAGGAAATGGTGAGTTGAGGCGAACCACAAGCGAATGGAATGAGCGCGTCGAAGGATTTAATATTTAAATAGATTTGGGGCAGTAGCTCAGTTGGGAGAGCATCACGTTCGCAAGGCGTTCAGGACAATTTTCGTAACTCGCGTATTTTCCGTGTGTTTCATGATTCACCGTCGAGAAAATGGGATTTTGCCCGCGCGCGATGTATCATTGCCTGACACGATATTTCCCCAAAAATCACGACACCTAGACACCCAGATAGACACCAAATTAATGCTTAGGAAGAGGCGATCTGTCGCGTTATACTGTTGGACAGTAAGGTAGAAGCAGGATCGGATAATATTTACGTTTATTTGACTATCTACGGTATCTAATATATAATGCGATCTGTAAAAAGTAGATTCTAAACGTAGGAACTTAAAATGCCTGAAATTACAAAGAACGAAGTTGAGATAGTGAGATTTTTTTCTGGAGTTTTTGCTGCTCCGACGAGATTATTTACTGATAATAATAAATGGTTGATAATAAATGCTATATTAAAAATTTTCAACAAAAGCAACGCAACTCCAATTCTCCTGCCAGCAGCACCTTTTGCTAATATTCAGATTCCAGGTAATTCTGCTTTTTCTTGTCAAATAAGGCCGGATGGTTTCTCCTATTCAGACAGTGTCGAGATTCCGTTTGGTAAATTTTGCGAAGATGTAAAAAATATTGGCGAAATATATAAGCAAGAATTAAAAGATACTTTTTTCAAAAAGATAGGTTTGGTCATATTTTTTCGATTGAAGATAGATAAACCTACGGAATATTTGAGTAATTTCTTACAACTCAGAATGAATGACAAAATTATCCAATCAGATTTTCATATTAATTTTAAGAAGAATGAGGAGGGAGTATTATATAATTTTAATATAAATTTGTTGGCTGATGACAATTTGAAAATAGTCAGAGGTTCGTTAGATGTCAATAGCACGGATCCAATCAAAGGTACCGAAGTAATGGTCCTTGAGCAGGTTCGGTCATTGTATAATTATGCTTATTCATATTTTCATGACGAGGGAAAATTCATAAAGTTTCTTAATAACAGGAGATAGGATGGCGGAGAATCATTCGACTGATCCGTTTGAAAACTTAGCAAGGCTTTGTGAAGCAGATGCAACCCTGAGTCTCGAAGATCTAATAAACCAATTAAGGGAAAAGGGTGTTACCGCTGATTTTATCACTGACTATACGCAGTATAGTATAAAATTAAAGCAGCTTAAGCTTACTCAAAAAATAGATTTTCTGAGAAGTTTATTCTCAGGTGTTAGCGGCATAGATTCAATTTTTATCCGAAATGAAAATGAACTTAATATGGATGTATTGCTTGTTATTGAAACACAGGACTTGGATATTGATGATAAAATTCTGGATGCCGAGGAGAGATTTTACAAGAGCTATCCAGAGGATAAACTTTACATCGATATGGTCTATAAATCAAGTTTTGAGTTTGAAAAATATATCGCAGAAGATTATAGAAAAATATAGATGAAAGAAAGTCTATGTTTAAGTCTAAGGCAGTTCGTAATGAGGATTATGCACAATTTTTAATGAAGCAAAGTCTTGTTCGGCTAGAATGGATAGTTACTATTTATTTCTATTCTGCGCTACATCTTGTTAAAGGATATTTGATAACGAAATTTAATAAGAATTTCGCTGATATTGAGAGTCATAAAGATATATACAACTATTTATTGGATGCTGAAAGACGACAGTTGATAACTCAGGAGGTTAGAAGGAGTTACTGTAAGTTGTTTTGGGCTTCCAAGACAGCACGCTATCAATATTCTCCTTTTTCAGAATGTCTTGTTAACGAAGTAAAGAAGTTTGACGAACCACCTTATGCGAGGAAGGTCCAACGACTTGTAACCCAAGATTATCCTATCGTTAAGAATTTCTTGACCCCACTTTTGTAATTTTTTCGTCAGAGTTGGCTTTTATATTCTGTAGATCTATTTTTTGTATCCTCGCGGCACAAGAAGCGGGGATTTTTTTATGGCGTCTTCAGTAATTCGGTGGGATAATATACAAAGATTTACAACCTGAAAGGGGGTGGTAGTCGTGAGCAAATTTATCGCTCACCACATGAGGACACCTCAGCCTCCTCGCATCATAAGCCCCGGGAACACGTAGCGGATTGACCCGCTAAATTCTTGGATAAGCTTGATGAAGAATCTCGTAGGGTTGTGATAAGGTCGGCGGATGGCCCGGGAGACCGGAACCCGGAAGTTTGGCATGTTTTAGGGATCCTCAGAGGGATAAAGGCGAAGCATTCACCAGGCGGCAGATAACTTTAATGGTCAGTCGTTAAGGCCTGCCGCTCAGACCTTATTGGCCATTGCGCAGATTGACTTACGGGCGACGGCCTGCAAATACGCCGGACATAGACGCATTGTTTATGTCCGGTTTTTTAATTTCATTTTGTTCCTTCCCCCACGCACTTACGCTTGCCTGCCTGCGGTAGCCTTCGGGTGAGTCTTCCTGGCAACGCCAACGAAGGCTACCGCAGGCAGGGTTCGAGAAAAATCGCCAAAACCCGCCCGCTGAATTAAACTGTTGACATACCCGTAGAAAATCTATATAGTTATTTTTAACTATCGATACTTTCTACGGAGGCCGTATGCGAGACAAAGGCAAGAAAATCATAACGTACTTTGAATCTCAGGGGGGAATAGTCCGGTTTTCTTCCATCCTGAACGCCGGTTTTCATAGCGACATGCTTTATGCGCTTGAAAAAGAGGGGGAGATCGAGAAGGTCAGCCGCGGCCTCTATAAACTGGTGCGATACGATATTGGATCCCATCCTGATCTTATTATCGCGTCTATTCAGGCTCCTAAAGGCATCATCTGTCTTCTTTCGGCGTTATCATTTCATGGCGCGACAACTGAAATCCCCCGCCAGGTTGATATCGCCATTTCTGCCGGGGCTCACGCGAACAGGATTCAATATCCCCCGGTGAAATTTTATCGCTTCGCGCCGCTCGTTTGGCAAGCCGGGATAGAAGATCACGATATCAATGGCCACAAAGTAAGGGTTTATTGTCTTGCCAAGACGATCGCCGATTGTTTTAAATTCCGCAACAAGATCGGCCTTGAGGTCGCAAGGGAGGCGCTTAAGGGAGCTATATCCGAAAAAGATATTAAACCCCAAGAAATCATGAAATATGCCAAGATCTGCCGGGTTGACAGTGTCATAAAGCCGATATTGGAAACGATGCTATGAAAAAAGAGATTTCAAATCTTCAGGCATCCGTCAGGGGCCGCCTTCAAAATAACGCAAAAAAGACGAACCGGCCGTTTGCCGAAGTGTTTCAGTATTACGCGATAGAGAGGTTTCTTTATCGCTTCAGCCGGTCGGAATACGCGGATAAATTCGTATTGAAAGGAGCTCTGCTGTTTACGGCGTGGCATGTCCCGGAAAGGCGAGCGACGCTTGATATTGATTTTTTGGCGCGGTTTGATAATCGTGTGGAGAACATCGAACAAGTAATACGAGGCGTCTGCGCCATTGCAGTGGAACCCGATGGATTGGTTTTTGACGCCGAAACAGTCCGGGGCCGCAAGATCAAAGAAGACGCTGATTATGAGGGCGTGCGCGTGAAGTTCGTCGGTTTCCTGGAGCGTTCGCGCGTCCGGATGCAGATCGATGTCGGTTTCGGAGACATCGTTTATCCAAAAACAAAAATTATCGATTATCCCGTCATTCTCGATTTTCCAAAGCCGCATTTAAAAGGTTATCCACCGGAAAGCGTGATCAGCGAAAAGTTTGAGGCTATGATTAAACTCGGCCTTTTAAACAGCAGGATGAAGGATTTCTACGATATCCGGCTTATGATGCATCAATTTGATTTTAGCGGCTCAAATCTTAAAGAAGCCTTAAGGATGACCTTTAATCGCCGTAAAACCGGGCTTCCGGCACAAAAGCCGTTATTCGCAGAGGAGATCTATGACGAGAAATCCGATCGGCAAACACTCTGGAAGGCGTTTTTAAAAAAAGGCGGAATCGCGCATGCTCCTGATAAATTGGCTGCGGCCGCCAGAGAGATAGAGGATTTTCTTATTGAGCCGCTTGCTGCGCTTAACAGGGGCGCTATATTCAACAAGGATTGGAAAGCGCCGGGGCCATGGAAGTCAAAATGAGGTAGTTATGGCAAAAACGAAGAAAACAAACGGTGATTTAGATTTTACAGCCAAACTTTGGCAGGCGGCGGACAAAATGCGCAATAACATGGACGCTGCCGAATATAAGCACGTTGTGCTCGGCCTGATATTCCTCAAGTACATTTCTGATGCCTTCAAAGAGCTGTACCAAAAATTATCGGGCACTAAAGGCGCAGATGCTGAGGATCCGGATGAATACAGAGCCGAGAACGTTTTCTATGTGCCCAAGAAAGCCCGATGGGATTACCTCCAAAAGAACGCCAAACAGCCTGCTATCGGCAAGTTGGTCGATGACGCCATGGAAGAGATCGAGAAGGACAACGCTACGCTCAAAGGCGTATTGCCGAAGAACTATGCTCGCCCAGCCCTCGATAAACAGCGCCTTGGCGAGCTCATCGACCTTATAGGCACGATCGGGCTCGGAGATAAGGAAAACCGTAGTAAAGACATCTTAGGCAGGGTTTACGAGTACTTCCTCGGGCAGTTTGCCGATGCCGAGGGCAAGAAAGGCGGCCAGTTTTATACCGCCCGTTGCGTTGTCAAACTGCTGGTCGAAATGCTTGAGCCTTATAAAGGCCGAGTATTTGATCCTTGCTGCGGTTCAGGCGGGATGTTTGTCCAGGGGGAAAAGTTTGTCGAAGTGCACGGAGGCCGCATCGGTGATATAGCAGTCTATGGACAGGAGTCCAATCAGACCACATGGAGGCTATGTAAGATGAATCTCGCCATCCGTGGAATAGATGCCAATATCGCCTGGAATAATGAGGGTAGTTTCTTAAATGACGCACACAAGGACCTAAAAGCTGATTTTGTGATTGCTAATCCGCCGTTTAACGATAGCGACTGGAAAGGCGAACTTTTGCGCGAGGATATTCGCTGGAAATACGGCACGCCTCCGGTTGGCAATGCCAACTTTGCCTGGGTGCAGCATTTCATTTATCATCTTTCGCCCACTGGTACCGCGGGATTTGTTTTAGCAAATGGTTCAATGTCTTCCAATGCTTCCGGTGAAGGCCAGATACGGAAAAATATTATCGAAGCCGAACTTGTAGACTGCATGATTTCTCTGCCTTCACAACTTTTCTATAACACGATGATCCCCGTTTGTCTTTGGTTTATTGCCCGCGACAAGAAAAACCATAAGTTTAGAGACAGGCGCGGCGAAACGTTGTTTATCGATGCCCGCAATATGGGCTCGATGATTGACCGCAGGCACCGTGAACTTACCGATGACGACATTGGCAAGATTATCGGCACCTACCATGCGTGGCGCGGCAAGGGCAGGAAGTATAAAGATGCGCCCGGTTTCTGCAAGTCAGCGAAAATTGACGAAATCCGAAAACAGGGCCATATTCTTACGCCGGGGCGGTATGTAGGAATAGCCGAAGTTGAAGAAGATGACGAAGTATTTGAAGAGAAAATGAAGCGTTTGACGGGCGAATTATCTGAGCAGTTTCAGAGGTCTTCCAAGCTGGAGAGCGAGATAAAAAAGAATCTCAAAAGTATTGGATATACGATTTGAGTTTGGAGTTTTAATCGAATGAAAGTAAATATTAATCAGAATGTTTTAGAGTTCGGAGAAATGCCCTTAGGATGGGATGGGGAAATCTTTTCTGAAGCTGTCGATATCAATCCTGTTCGGAATCTCAAAAAGGGACAACCTTGTAAATTTATCTCAATGGCTGATTTAAGGGAACACAATAAGAAGATCCAAGGATATGTTTCGCGCAAGTATGCGGGTGGTTCACGATTTGCAAATAACGATACTTTAATGGCGAGAATTACGCCCTGTCTAGAGAATGGTAAAACTGCGTACGTTGATATTCTTGAAACCAATGAGATAGCTGGAGGATCTACAGAATTTATTGTTTTATCTGGAAAAGACGGAAAGACAATCGATCAATTTGTTTACTATCTTGTTACTTCTCCATATGTGCGCGATGCGGCTATAAAAGCGATGACGGGCACGTCAGGAAGGCAACGCGTGGACGGGGATGTATTTAATAAGCTGTTGGTAGCAATTCCTCCGCATCATGAGCAAAAAGCCGTCGCCAAAATTCTTTCTGATTTAGATGAAAAAATAGAATTAAACCATCAGATGATTAAGACGCTTGAGTCGATCGCTCAGGCATTGTTCAAGCGTTGGTTTGTGGATTTAGAATTTCCCGGATATCAAAGTGTGAAATTTAAGAATGGGTTGCCAGAGAATTGGCGAGAAGGAAAATTGGCGGATATATGTGACATCACAATGGGGCAATCTCCGCCCGGGGAAACATACAATGAATCTGGAGAAGGGATGCCTTTCTATCAAGGCAATCGGGATTTTGGATATAGATTTCCAACGCCAAGAGTTTTTTGTTCTGCACCAATACGTTTTGCAGAGTCTGGCGATATCCTGATTAGTGTACGAGCTCCTGTTGGCGCATTAAATATAGCGCGTGAGAAATGCTGTATCGGCCGCGGGCTTGCGGCATTGCGGATGAAGCAATACTCTAACGATTTCCTTTTGTATTTCTTATGTACGCAAAGCGATTTATGGGATCGTTATAATTCAGAAGGAACAGTTTTTGGGTGTTTGAATAAATCCGAATTTTCCAAAATCGATATTACCGTTCCGGCGGAAAAGATGCTCCGGAAGTTTGACGCATTGATAGTTCCAATTGAAGAAAATATCCGATGCTATGAATATCAAAACAGACAGCTTATGCAAATACGCGATTCTCTTTTGCCGAGATTAATGAGCGGATATTTGCGTGTAGATGGAGGCTTATCATGAATGACCCAAGTGTTGAAGTAATCCACAAAGAAATAGACCTAATACAAAATTGTATCGCGCGTATGGCTCAAAATTCTTTTCTGATAAAAGGATGGGTGATAACGGTTGTTACCGTCGTTCTTGCTTTAATGGAGAAAAGTATCGATCCGATTTATTTGTGCCTTGTTCTGTTCATCCCTTTAGTGTCCTTCTGGTATTTAGATACGTTTTTTTTGCAGACTGAAAAAATGTATAGAAAAATGTACGAATGGGTTCTTGGTGCGCGCTCCAAAAACGACCTTGCTCACTTGTATGATCTTAATCCCCAGAGATTCAAGAATCAGGTTGATTCTAGATGCAAGGTGATGTGGTCAGTAACATTACGCGTATTTTACGGGATACCGCTATTGGTTGTCGGTGTGATTTTGGCTTATCAGGTTCTAACCAGATATTACTTGAAATGAGGAGGGTATATGGCTACTAAGAAAGTTTTCTATAGTTTTCATTTTGATAACGATGTAATGCGTGTTCAACAAATCAGAAACATTGGTGTAATCGAGGATAATAAGCCCGTTGCGGCGAATGACTGGGAAGAGGTTAAAAAGAAAGGGATCACCGCGATTGAAAAATGGATTGACGATAATATGAAGTATCGGTCATGTGTTGTCGTTTTGATTGGTGAAGAAACTTCAAAACGACCGTGGGTTCAATACGAAATAATAAAAGGATGGAACGACGGCAAGGGGGTTGTAGGTATTTATATTCATAATATTAAATGCCCGCGAAATGGCAAATGCAATCAGGGATCCAATCCGTTTGATAATATAACATTCAACAATGACAGTCGTAAATTATCGAGCGTCGTGAAATGTTACAACCCAAATTCTTACGACGCTTATAACGATATTGCAGGTAATTTTGAAAATTGGATTGATGAGGCAATTTCAATCCGAGGGAAAAGTTAATTTTGGAGGTGAAAAATGTCTTATCTTAAAGAATCGGATTTGCGTGGCTATGCACAGTCGACACAAAAAATACAAGAAGCCAAAACCTATATTGTAAAAGCGGCATACGAAGCTTCGAAAACCGTATTTTTGTCGCATAGCCATAAAGATAAAGATTTAGCGCAAGGATTAGTGAATTATCTGGCAAGCCTTGGTATTAAACTATATGTTGATTGGCAAGATTCAGGGATGTCCAGAATGACCGATCGTAAAACGGCTGAGAATATTAAACAACGGATTCGCGATCTAAATTTTTTTCTTATTTTAGCTACTCAAAATGCATTGTTTTCGCGGTGGGTGCCATGGGAGATAGGTGTTGCTGATCAACTAAAAACAATTGATAAGATTGCAATAATACCTGTTGAGGATCCTACCGGGCGTTTTGATGGGAATGAGTATCTGCAATTGTATAATCGTATTCAAATTGAAGATGGAAAATTGTTTTGGTTTGAAGTAGGTTATCAATATATTAAAAAGAACCTTAATGAATGGTTAGGGGCGTAAACTAATTTTATGGTCCGTATAATTACCGAATCCGAAGTTGAACAAGCCGCCTTAGGTATCCTTTCCGAGCTTAAATATAAGGTTATCTATGGGCCGGATATTGCTCCGGATGGCCCTCGGCCAGAACGTCAGAGTTATGCTGATGTTGTTCTCATTAACAGGCTCCGCGAGGCAATAGACCGATTTAATCCTGAGATCCCTACGGAAGTGAAAGAAGAAGCAATAAGGCGTATTTTACGCACCGAAAGCCCAGATTTAGACATCAATAACCATCGTTTTCATAAGATGCTTGTGGATGGCGTAGATGTAGAATACCGTAAAGACGGACGGATTGTGGGAGATAAGGTTTGGCTCTTTGATTTTGATAAAATAAATGAGAACGAATTCCTGGCGGTTAACCAGTTTACGGTCATCGAGAACAATATCAACCGGCGGCCTGATATCGTTATTTTTGTAAACGGCTTGCCGATAGCAGTGATCGAGCTAAAGAACCCGGCTGACGAGAACGCAACGACCCTAAGCGCATTCAAGCAGCTCCAGACCTACAAGCTGCAGATTTCTACCCTTTTCAAGTTTAACGAAGTCTTGGTCGCAAGCGATGGCTTTGACGCAAAGGCCGGGACGATCACCTCGGATTGGGAACGTTTCCTGCCATGGAAGACCATTGACGGCAAGACGAAAGCGCCGAAGGCAGCACCTCAGATTGATGTCCTGTTGCGGGGAATGTTCAATAGAAGCGTCTTTATCGACCTTATTCGTCACTATGTCGTTTTTGAGCAGGAGCGGGACAGTAAAGAGAATATCATCAAGCTTTCAAAGAAGATTGCTGCTTATCACCAGTATCATGCGGTAAATAAGGCCGTAGACGCAACGATTAAGGCGTCGAGCGCCAAGGGCGACAAGCGGTGCGGCGTGGTCTGGCATACTCAAGGATCGGGCAAGAGCCTTATCATGGCGTTTTATACCGGCAAGCTGGTCTTGGCGCTGGATAATCCCACCATTGTTGTATTGACGGATCGCAACGATCTGGATGATCAACTCTTCGGAACGTTCTCACGATGTAAAGAACTTCTGCGGCAGACACCGGTTCAGGCAGATTCACGGACAAAGCTGCAGGAATACCTGAAGGTGCCATCCGGCGGGATTGTCTTCACTACCATACAGAAATTCTTTCCGGAAGAAAAAGGCGATCAGTATCCTGTATTGTCAGACCGCAGGAATATAGTTGTGATCGCCGATGAGGCGCATAGAAGCCAGTATGATTTCATTGATGGGTTCGCCAAACATATGCGAGACGCCCTTCCCAATGCGTCGTTCATCGGATTTACGGGCACGCCTATTGAAAAGCAGGATCGCAACACCATCGCTGTTTTTGGCGATTACATCGATATCTATGACATTGAGCAGGCCGTTAACGATGGCGCCACGGTCAGGATATTCTACGAGAGCCGGCTGGCTAAACTTGAGTTAAAGCTCGAAGAGCGGCCGAAGATCGATCCTGAATTTGAAGAAGTCACCGAAGGCGAAGAGCTCAACAAGAAAGAAAAGCTAAAGACCCGGTGGGCACGGCTTGAGGCCATTGTGGGAAGCGAGAAGCGTATCAAGCAGATCGCCAAGGATATCGTTACCCACTTTGAAGAGCGCTCAAAGAGCCTTGAGGGTAAAGGGATGATCGTGTGTATGAGCAGGCGCATCGTCATAGACCTTCATAACGAGATCGTGAAGCTAAGGCCAGAGTGGTATGAGAAGGATGACGATAAAGGTTTCCTGAAAGTAATCATGACCGGAGCCGTTGCTGACCCGGTTGAATGGCAGGAGCATATCCGCAATAAACAGCGGCGCCGGGACATAGGCGACAGGATGAAAGACCCGAGCGATCCGTTGAAGCTGGTCATAGTCAGGGATATGTGGTTGACCGGTTTCGACGCCCCATCTTTGCACACGATGTATATCGACAAGCCCATGCGTGGACACGGGCTCATGCAGGCGATAGCTCGAGTGAACCGTGTGTTCAAGGATAAGCCGGGCGGCCTTGTGGTTGATTATCTGGGCATAGCGGATGACCTCAAGAGGGCGTTGGCTGAATATACCGAGAGCGGTGGCAAGGGCAAGCCCGCATTTGACCAGGAAGAGGCGGTTGCCCTAATGCTTGAGAAGTACGAGGTAGTCTGCGGCATGTTCGACAAGTTTGATTATAAAGGGTTCTTCGCCGCTTCTGTGAAAGACAAGATGTCTATCATCACCTTGGCGCAGGAACACATCCTGCAGCAGAAAAAAGGCAAAGACCGTTTCTTGGCATACGTTACGCAGCTGTCGCAGGCCTTTGCGTTATCTGTGCCCCATGAAGAGGCGTTAAAGATCAGGGATGATGTGGGGTTCTTCCAGGCGGTACGGGTACGTATCGCCAAGTACGAAACCGGCACCGGCAAGACCGAGGACGAGATGGACTCGGCGATCAAACAGATCATCTCCAGAGCCATCGCTTCGGATAAAGTCATAGATATCTTTGAGGCGGCGGGCATCAAGAAGCCGGACATCTCCATTTTGTCGGATGAATTTCTGGCTGATGTTAAAGATATGCCCCACAAGAACCTTGCCTTTGAGCTTTTAAAGAAGCTTCTTAGTGATGAGATCAAGTCCAGATTAAAAAAGAATCTTATGCAAGGCCGCTCCTTTGCGGAGATGCTTGAGAAGACGATCAGGAAATACCAGAACAAAGCAATAGAGGCGGCCAAGGTGATAGCGGAGCTCATCGAACTTGCCAAAAAAATACGGGAAGCCGACAAGCGTGGCGAGGATTTGGGGCTGACGCAGGATGAGATAGCATTCTATGATGCTTTGGAAGTGAACGATAGCGCAGTAAAAGTGCTCGGAGACGAAACGTTAAAGATGATCGCCCGGGAACTGGTAGCGGCGGTCCGAAATAGTGTTACGATCGACTGGACGCTTAAAGAGAGCGTTCAGGCAAAGCTCCGGGTCATGGTTAAACGAGTCCTGCGCAGGCACGGATACCCGCCAGATAAGGAGAAGAAAGCGACTGAAACAGTATTGGAACAGGCTACTTTATTGTGCAAAGACTGGGCAGAGAAGCCTACTGCTGAAGAAAAATCAGATCTTTTTTTCAGCGATGTCGTCCCTGACGGTAAATATGAGGATGGATGCCTTCCCATTTATGACCTCCAGGCTGTGGCAACAACATTTAAAGAACAGACGACACCCCAGGTTATGGGTTGGAAGCCGATGCCTGACGGTCGACTCTTAAATAGAGATATGTTCATTGCTCAAGTAGTCGGCAAGTCCATGGAGCCTACAATTCCCGATGGCAGTTGGTGCTTATTCCGTTTCGAGCGCGGAGGCTCGCGCAATGGCTTGGTTGTGCTTGTAGAATCTCGGTTGGTTACCGATCCTGAAACAAGCCAAAAATTCACAATCAAGCGCTATAAGAGCGAAAAAGAAAATCTTGGCAATGGCGAATGGAGACATAAACGGATTGTTCTGTCGCCAGATAATAAGGCATTTAATGATATTGTACTCGAGAACGTTAACGGCGATGATTTCAAGGTTATCGCCGAATTTGTTGAAGTTTTTAAACCTAACGTATAAACAAGTAAGACGAGAACAAGGGTTGACCCCATTGATCCCTTTGGAGTGTAACCACGGCAACGGCGTGCCGTGCGCGGCTCGCCAATTAAGCGCCGTTGGTAAAACAATAGGAGAAATTAATGGAAGATAAATTGAAAAAAAGTATTGACCGTGCAATCGTTTTATTAAAAACTCCGAAAGAATACGAAAGTTATATTTCAATAAAAATCTCCCCTTTAGATATTGGCTGTTGTTGTTCCGGTTGCTTGCCAGAGACATGGCAAATAATTAATCAATTTATAGCTCCCTATGGACCCGTAAAACACGAAGGTGATGCTTTAATAAAAAAAGATAAAAATGAATTTGTTTTCGAATCTCACGAGAGTGGGTTAGAAATTGTAGTTTTTATTGATCTTATTAAGAAGTCAGCCGATTGTTTAAAATCAATAATAGAACTTATAATGGTATCCATTAAAGCTCTTTCTCAAGAGAAACGTAAACGAACAACGCGAATAAAAATTTCAAGAAGCCAAATCATTGAAGGATTAGTCACTGAAGAAATTTTGATAGAAATCGATCTTCCCTTTACGGAAAATATCGAAAAACAATTGTTGGAGAATTTACTTGATAAAAAACCATAACCAAGCACTCCTGCGGACGTTACCGCGCCGCTGATTTTTATGTTCGGCTAGGAGATCGTGATGGAGGAAGTCACAGTTACTCTTCGTGGGGAGTCAGCCGATCGATACCTTAACGAGAATGTTCTGGCAGTTAGTCGTGACGTCGTCGGTGCGTGTGGGCAGATCATTGCGGCAGATCCGGCTTTGGGAGTGAAGCCGTTTGTCATACAGCAAGCGCCAGACGGGCAGCCACGCGCTTGCCTGAATGGACTGCCAGTTGAGTACATCGTCAATGTAACATGTCTTCATACGGAATCCTACCCACAACTCGCCTTTCAAATTGGGCACGAACTTAGTCATTTTTATATCAACCCGAATTACTCAAACTGGTTCATTGAATCCGTGTGTACGGCTATATCGTTTCTCTGTCTTGATGCACTTGTAGAGAAATGGAGAACCGCTCCTCTTTTTCCGCTTTTTCCGAACTGGCAAGACTTTTTCCTTTCGTTCACCAAATACCGGGAAGCTAACATTATTGATCCTCTTAAGAAGTTTTGTATTGAGAATAGAAATGATATACCTGCATGGATTCGTGCATCCGTCGTTGACCTTATTAGAGCGAGGTCACTAGGTAGAGATGAGCAAACGCTCTGCGCTGATGTTATCGCCGACATTATGCAGCTCCACGCACAGTCTTGTTCAGTAGTCACAAAACTAGGAGCAGCTTCTCAGAGCGGGAAGACCGATTTCAACGCTTGGAGGAAAGCGGCATCCTCCGAAGAAAGGGAACTCGTGGATGATCTAAATTCATTATTTGGGCACATATCATAAAGAATGAACAAATCGAACAGAATGCTCGCGCGCATGCGGTAGCACCTGATGCAAACATATTCAATGCAACAGTCCTCTTTTTACAGAACACTAATCTCTTGTTGGTAGCAATACCTGCGAGGGTCTTTTTGCTTCCCAATTTTTTAGGGTTTTGGCGATTTTTCTCGAACCCTGCCTGCGGTAGCCTTCGTTGGCGTTGCCAGGAAGACTCACCCGAAGGCTACCGCAGGCAGGCAAGCGTAAGTGCGCGGGAGAAAACAGCATCGCTAATAAAAACGGTTTAAAATAGCGGAAAAAATCCGAACGATATAATTTGCATGCATTGCCAATTATGCGTCAATTAAAATGCGAATTAATTTAGCTCTATGGAAAGAGAAAAAACTTGACAAGCTGATATTATAGTGTAAGCTTGCAATAGACAATTCGGATTGAGGAGGATCGGCACGGCAGATTCTCTTTAAAGTTTTAAAAGCAGTCCTATTGGAAAACCCGAGGGGCTGGTTTCTGAGGTGAGACTCAGGAGCCAGCCCTTTTTTATTTGTTTGGATAGTTATTACGGCTGGAAGCTGTGGATAAGTCATGTTTCGGATAACCAAAAAGACACCGGGCCCGTGGCTGAACGGACACTCTAAGCAGTGTCTAATTTTATACCAAATGTAGTGACTTAAAGGACACCCATATAAATAAAAGAAATTAAATAAATACACAGTAGTGAAGAAAGGACTGCGAATCCTGTAAATTAGTCGGCTTAAGAATACAGTTATTTAGGCAGGGGGGGGATATGCCATTGACTGGAATAAACAGACTTTGCGCTCAATGTGTTAAAGAATGCAAGCAGTGGAAGCAGATCAGGATCATCCATTGCCCGTTCTTCAAAAACAACCAGCAAAAATCTGTCAAAGTCCAAAAAGGAGGTACCCTTTAAGCACAGCAAAATCGCCAGGAAGCTTGCAGAGAGGCGATTTTTAGAAGTGAGAGTGGTATTATGGGTGATTCGAAATAAAGGAAAAAACGCATGGAAAAAAGATATCTGACCATCAACGAGCTTTCTGAATACCTCAACGTCAAGAAGAGGACGATCTATCTCTGGACAATGCAGAAGAAAATCCCGCACTCTAAGCTCGGCGGCAAGCTTCTGCGCTTCGAGCCGGACAAGGTGGATGAATGGCTCAAGCGGCAAGAGTGTGTTGACAAAGAAAAATATTGACAATGTTTGACAATATTTGACAAGTGCGCTATAATCCCGCCATGAGAAGATTTTGAGGGGCAAGAGAGAGGGGGCAGAAATGAGCAAAATGCGTTTCGTTGATGCGGCGGGAATTGACAAGGCAAAACTTCGCTTGAGACGCAAGGAAGTCATGGGTTATGCCGTGTTCGCCTTGCTGTTTGCGAAAGCGCCGTCCGCATTGCTCAATCAGGTTGCTGGAGTAAACGGGATAACGCTTGTTCATATTCTTGCGGGCATCATCTTTGTTTTTGTTGCGCTCGCTTTTATTTTTGGCATCAGATCGCTCTTTCGGTTAACAAAGATGATCTATGTCAAGCCGACAGGGTATTTCATCGGATATCTCGTCTTGATATTTTTTGGCGGCCTCGTCTTGGGGCTTTTTGCGATCATCGGACTGCTGCTTGTTTGGTTCGAGGCGAGGAAATTTTTGAGCAGCGCGGAGGTGCGGGCATGATGATAGCTACGATATTGCTTATTTTTGTAGTTGGTTTTTCTTTAACCCGAAGGTTTAATTCTGAGATGTCATGGATCAGTAAAGCGCTTATGGATGATAAAGAACACAAGAATATGAAAGACCAGGCACGCTTCTATGATTTTATTCAGTGGGCTATTTCTGAGGGCATCATTCGCAAAGGGATGACGAAAGAGGAAATCAGAAGTGGTATTGAAAAACATATCAAAGAAGATGCTGACGTGTTCCCATCCGTTAAGAGAGATTATGGATGGCTCGAGTATCGAAAAAATTTGTGGTTTGATGGGAAGGAAGACGATTACAAGATCGCTATTATGGGGTATGGCAATGGAATTCCGACGCCCGAGCTTATTCTTATAATGAAAGATGGGAAGCTCGCCCGTTGGCAAGGCCTTGGCGCAGAGGCGGCGGCAAAGGCGGCACGAATACAAAAAGGCGCTACACTCAGCGAGGCGGCATAAATGAAAAAGCGCTACCAGATGCAAGATGTTGAGATGCTTCTCGGCATCCCGCGCCGGACTTATTACCGCTGGGAATCTTTGGGAAAAATCCCGAAGCCAAAGCGCGACCCGATGAGCAATCAGCGCTATTGGACGGAAGAAGATTTGAAGAAGCTCAAAAAAATCATAGGGAGGTAAAAATGCGCAGGTCAATTTGTTTCTTCTTTGTGCTCATGTTTTTAGCCGGGTGCGCGACTTTTGGCGGGCCTAATGACCCCATACATCAAAAGACCTTAATGACCGAAATTATTTCAGAGCCGCCGGGGGCCAAGATCGAAATTAACGATGAGTATGTCGGAGAGACGCCTTTAACTTTGCATATTCAGAGAGTTTTTAGTCCGGACGGTTTGGGCGGTGGGAGTTGGAGTTCCATCACTATAAAAGCGAATCCAGTTTTAGGTGGTCAATATGTCCAGGTTAAATATATTTCAATGGATCAGCCCACACCGAAGAAAATATATTTTAATATGGATCTTGGGCCAGTGGCGCCGCAGCTCAATGTCAACGTGGGTAAATAAATGGGCGTTTATCGAATAGCGATCTGCAAAGGTTTTCACGAAGGCACAAAGGCCGGGGCCGCGCCGAAGAAAATGGCGATCTACGCGCCGGACAAGCGCACGGATTGTCCCGTCTGCGGGCAAGTTCTTGATTTCAAAAAAGACTGGTGGATTGATTATTATATCCACGGCAGAAAGAAGCGCGAGAAGATCGGCACCTCGCGGACTCTTGCGGAGCAGGTCTATGCCAAGCGCCGCGTTGAGATCGCAGAGAATAAATATCTCGATGTCAAAAAAGAGGCGCGGGTTAAATTCGCGGACTTTGCGGACGAATACCTGGAAGGGCACTGCAAACCGAATAACAAAGGATGGCAGAGGGCTGATGCGCCGAATCTCGCGAGCCTCAAGAAATATTTCGGCGGAAGATATCTGCACGAGATCACGCCGCAGGACATTGAGCACTTTCGCACGGAGCGCATGAAGGATAAAGTCAGCGGCCAGAAAATTAAAAAAGGAGTTTCCCGGGCCACGGTCAACAGGATATTAAACTGCATGAGCTCGCTTTATAACCGGGCGATTGAATGGGGCAAGGCAGAGAGCAACCCGGTGTCTAAAGTTAGACCCTTCAAGGTGGCCAATAGGCGCACGCGCTATCTTGAGAAAGAAGAGATCGAGAGGCTCCTGGATTGCTGCGCGGAGCACTTGAGGCCGATTGTCCTGGTGGCGCTTCATACCGGGATGAGAAAGAGCGAGCTCCTGGGCCTCAAGTGGCATGATATTGACATTAAGCGCGGGGTGATTCACCTCTTGAACACCAAGAACAGCGAGAAGCGGGAAGTGCCTATGAACGAGATCGCGCAGAGGGCGGTTATAGGAGTGCTTAAAAATCCCGAGTCTCAGTATGTTTTTTGCAACAATGCGGGCAAGGCTTACGGCAGTGTCAAAAAATCTTTCTCGACAGCTTGCGAAAAGGCGGGTATAATCAATTTTCGCTTCCACGATCTGCGGCACACCTTCGCCAGCCAGCTCGTCATGTCAGGGGTAGACCTCAACACCGTAAGGGAGCTTTTAGGGCATAAGGACATAAAAATGACGCTCAGATATAGCCACCTTTCGCCGGATCACAAGAAGCGGGCCGTTGATGTCCTGGGCAAAAGGATAGACACCAGGGTAGACACCAAGGCCATTTTTGGCAAAGACGCAAAAAACGCGTTTGATGTATCTTATTCAAACGATGAAAGTTATACTAATTTGGGGCAGTAGCTCAGTTGGGAGAGCATCACGTTCGCAACGTGGGGGTCGGGAGTTCAAATCTCCTCTGCTCCACCAATTTTTTGCGGTAGAGCAAAAAATTGGTGGATGTCGGAACAAGCGTCGCCGAGCGACAAGCGAGGCAGCTTGTTCCGACGCCACAACCTTAATGCTTTTTGCGGTAGAGCAAAAAATTTCGCCTGCATGGCTTCTGGCCAAGCAGGCAGGGATGTCGGAACAAGCGTCGCCGAGCGACAAGCGAGGCAGCTTGTTCCGACGCCACAACCTTAATGCTTTTTGCGGTAGAGCAAAAAATTTCGCCTGCTTGACCAAAGGCTAGGCAGGCAGGGATGCGGATTTCGCTGCATGGCTTTGTCGCCATGCGACGCGAAATCCAGCACCACAACCTTAACGTAAAGCAGTAGACCAAGAAGTTGGGCTTGCCTTGCAGGCATGATGTCACCAAGTGTTCGTCGTATGAAGACCCGCCTTTTTTCTTTTTTTCTGATATGCTGTTTGTCCCTAGCCGCCGGTTTTTCTGTGTTCGCTTTGGAACAGGCCCGCGGCGATCTTCACGAGGCTTCTTTTTATCACAAGCTCGAGAACGGCTTCGTCCAATGCGTATTGTGTCCCCGCCGTTGCACCATTTCAAAAGGCAGCAGGGGGTTTTGCGGAGTCAGGGAGAACCGGGGCGGCCGTCTCTACAGCCTCGTCTACGGAAAACCCTGTTCATTGCATATCGATCCCATCGAGAAGAAACCGCTTTTCCATTTTTTGCCCGGTTCTGAAGCCTTTTCCCTGGCGACGGTCGGCTGTAACCTGAAGTGCAAGTTCTGTCAGAATTGGCAGATATCCCAGGCTGCCGTTGAAGATGTGGAGGCGGTTTCCCTGACTCCCGAGGAGGTCGTGCGGAAAGTCAAGGCAAGCGGCGCGCCCGTTATCGCCTACACCTATACGGAGCCGACCATTTATTATGAATACATGTATGATATTGCGCGTCTCGCCCGCGCCGCCGGCATCAAGAATGTCATGCATTCGGCCGGGTTCATCAACGAAGAACCCCTGCGTCAGCTTTGCCCTTATCTTGACGCGGCCAACATCGACGTCAAAGGATTCAACGACCGTTTTTATTCGGAGATGACCCTGGGGAACCTTCAGGATGTCCTGCGTACGCTCAGGATCCTTAAAAGTGAAGGCGTATGGCTTGAAATCACGCATCTGATCATCCCGGGGATCAACGACGACCCTGAAGAGACGAGAAAGCTCTGCAGATGGATCAAGGAGAACCTTGGTCCCGAAACGCCTCTTCATCTCTCCCGTTTTTGGCCCATGTATCAGCTGGTGCATTTGTCTCCTACGCCTGTTTCGACGCTTGAGAAGGCCAGGCAGATCGCCCAGGAGGAAGGATTACGGTATGTTTATATCGGCAATGTGGCCGGTACGGAAGGCGAAGATACGTTTTGTCCGAAATGCAAGGCCAAGGTGATCGACAGGTCCGGTTATGTCATTACGGCGATCCATATCGTCAACGGCAAGTGTGCTTTCTGCGGCAGCAAGATCGAAGGGGTGTGGGATGGGAACCAATATGAGGAAATCACCAAGAACCAAGATACAAATTCCAAACAATAACCAATATTCAATCACCAAGAACCAGGCAAGAATGTTGAAGAAGGATTTGTTTGGTTATTGGTTTTTGGTCATTGGTTATTGTTTGGTTATTGTTTCTTGGAGCCTGGTTATTCCTATGGTTATTTTCGCAAAAGATGCCAAGAAGCCGAACGTGGCCGGCGCGTTTTATCCGAAGTCTGCGGACGACCTTGGCTCGGCGGTGCGGTGGTACCTGGATAATGCGGGCGATGTCAAGACGGAAGGGAAACCTGCCGTTCTCATTGTGCCTCACGCCGGATATGTCTATTCCGGTCCGGTGGCCGCCTATGGGTTCAAGGCTGTCGAAGGGAAATCTTACGACACCGTCGTGATCATGGGGCCGAGCCATTATTTTCCGTTCCATGGGGTCTCGGTCTATGCTCAGGGGGATTTTCGGACTCCGCTGGGATCGTTGGATATCGATGCGGCGGCGGCATCGGCCCTTTTGGCATCCGGGAAAGGCCTCGTTGTCGACGAAGAGAGTTATTTTGAACAGGAGCATTCCATAGAAGTCGAACTTCCTTTTCTGCAAGCTGTTCTTAAACCCGGCTTTAAGATCTTGCCTATCCTGGTCGGCGATATGAATTATGATGAATGCCTTAAACTGGCTTCGCTTCTGGCCGGCCTGTCAGCCGGCAGGAACATGCTGGTCGTGGTCAGCACGGACCTTTCACACTACAAGACATACAGGGAGGCCGAGGATTATGATGCCCGTACGGCCGCTTTTCTAAAAGATTTCGACACCAAAGGGTTGTGGGATGCGGTCGCATATACCGGTTGGAATGTTTGCGGCATTCGCCCATTGGCCGCGGGCATGGAATATGCCCGGCAAATCGGCGCAAAGGAATTTTCTATCCTCAAACAGGCCAATTCCGGAGACACGGCCGGGGGTAAAGACAGGGTCGTAGGATATCTCAGCGCCGTTTTTGAGGCCCCCGGAAGCGATCCGCGCGCAGAGGCGCAAGGGATTTCTGTAACGCAAAATGACACAGGAGATTCCATGTTGACCCAGGCAGATAAGAAGAGATTGTTGGAGATAGCTCGGGAGACGATCGCGGCCCACGTAGCAGGCAAGCCTTTGCCTGTTTTCCATGAGTCAGGCCCGGGATTGAATTTTAAGCGCGGTTGTTTCGTCACATTAAGGGAAAATGGGAATCTGCGCGGCTGCATCGGTTTATTTTCTTCGGACGAGCCGTTGTATCGCAGCGTGCAGAGCATGGCCGTCGCATCTTCGTCCCAGGATTATCGTTTTTCACCTGTGCGGCCGCAGGAACTGAAAGATATCACGATAGAGATATCCGTATTGTCCGATCCTGCCCTGATCGATGACTGGAGGAAGGTCCGCCTGGGCACTGATGGCGTCATCGTCCGTCGGGGATATTCTTCGGGTGTCTTTTTACCCCAAGTGGCGACGGAGACCGGCTGGAATCTGGAGACCTTTTTGGGCGAGCTTTGTTCGCAGAAGGCGGGACTCCCGTCGGATTGTTACAAGGACCCCGGAACGAAGATATACACCTTTCAGGCTGAAGTCTTTTCCGAAGAAGAATTCGCTCGTTGATCATGGTCATCAGGATTGTCTGGAGTTTGTTTTTGACGGGTTTGGTCCTGGGATACGGCCCCTGTCTTTTGAGCTGCGGGCCGATCCTGGTGCCTTATATCTCGGCGACGCAAAGCGGACCCGGACAGGGATTGAAAATCTATCTGGTTTTTTCCCTGACCCGCATTTTCGTCTATGCCGTCTTCGGTATCCTCGCCGGTCTTCTGGGGCAGTGGGTCATCCAGAACTTTTTCGAAGGGCCATGGCTGAAATGGATATTTATAGGCTTCGGCGTTTTTCTCATATTGCTCGGCGTGCTTCTCTTGGCACAGAAATTGCCGACGAAAGGCTGTTGTCCTTCCTGGGCCGTCAAGCGCGCCGGGAGCGGCGTGCGCCCCGCAGTGATCTTTTCTCTGATCATTGCCTTGTCTCCCTGCCTGCCTTTATGGGGTGTTCTGGGTTATATCGCGCTGATCTCAGATACGTGGTTCAAGGGATTTTTGTACATGCTGGCCTTCGGCTTGGGGACGGTCCTCAGCCCTATGATTATTTTCTGCGCGGCCGCAGGTTGGCTGGCTGCGTTCTCCAGGCGTTTTGAATTCTGGTTCATGATTTTGAGGATTCTGTGCTGCGGGATCCTTATTTTTCTTGGGATAAACCTTCTCATATCTTTCTAGGGATTATTGATGAACAGATTTTTTGTGCCGAAAGAAGATTGCGCGGGCCCGCTGGTCCGCTTGACGGACCCGGATGACGTGCATCATCTGACCCGTGTCCTGCGCCTGCGTCCCGGCGAAGAGGTCATGATCAGCGACGGCGATGGAGGGAGTTTTTTGACGGTCCTTGAAGGATATGATAAGCACAGCGCCCGGCTCAAAGTGGTCAAATCCCTGGCGCGTCGCCGGAGAGACGGGCAGCGATGGCGCCTGTCTTTGGCTGTCGCCGTTCCCAAGAATGCGCGTTTCGAGGACGTGGTCGACAAGACGACGCAGTTGGGCGTCGATGAGATCATTCCGCTCATCACGGACAGGACGCTGGTGACGGCGGCGCAGGTAAGCAAGAAGGCGGGGCGTTACAGACGCGTCATCAAAGCATCTGCTAAACAGAGCGGCGTGGTTTTTCTTCCATTCCTTCGCGACCCGGTGACTTTTGAACAGCTCCTTGGTTTGGCCGGCGGTTACGATATGCGTTGCCTGCCGAATCTTTCTGAGGCGACGGTATCGTTGCCGCAGGCGCTGGCCGAGATCCACAAGGGCCGCATCCTTGTCTGTATTGGGCCGGAAGGAGATTTCTCTTTGCAAGAGATCCAGGCGGCCTTTGCGGCCGGATTTAAAGGCGTGTGCCTAGGGGATTCTGTCTTGAGGGTGGATACAGCGGCCATCGCCGTCGCGGCTTTCTTTCGGCTCTATGGAATGCAAGGAACGGTATCTTGAAGACATTCTGTATCAAAACCCTTGGGTGTAAGGTGAACCAGTGCGATGCCGATAGCGTCCGACGGGATCTCTTGGCGATGGGATTCATGGAAGTTGGAGATGCCTTGAAAGCCGACGTACGCATTGTTAATACGTGTTGCGTGACGGAGAGGGCGGCGGGGAAATCCCGGCAGGAGATCCGCAGCGTCCTGCGCGGCAAGGGTCTTTATGCCGGCGAGGTTGTTGTCACGGGTTGTTATGCAGGATATGATCGGCAGCGCCTTGACAGGACGGAAGGGATCGACAGGATTTTCAGCAGGCAGGAAGACAGGCAGTTTCAGGACTGGCTCAGCGCTTTGCGTCCGGGCGCGAAGCCTTCGAGGTCCATCCGTCATATGTTTGCCGGACGCACGAGAGCTTTTTTAAAGATCCAGGATGGCTGTGATAATCGCTGCAGTTACTGCGTTGTGCCATTGATGAGAGGGCCTTCTCAGAGCGTGCCTTTGCGGGTTGTTTTGGCGCAGGCCAGGTCTTTGGTTGATAGCGGCCACAAAGAACTAGTCCTCACCGGTGTGAATATCGGGTCCTATGGCAAGAAGACGAGCGGTACAGACAGCCTTATCCGTCTTGTGGAGGCCCTGGACCGTATCGATGCGCTAGAGAGGATACGTCTCAGCTCGATTGAAGCCCATGACGTAACACCGCAACTTTTGGATATGATGGCATCTTCCAGGAAATTCTGTCCGCATCTCCATATTCCTTTTCAAAGCGGCGACGATAGTGTTTTGTCCTCGATGAATAGGTGTTCCAGGGCCGCGGATTACCTGCGCGTGGTGGACATGGCCAGGCAGCGGCTCGGGAATCCCGGAGTGACCTGCGATATGATCATCGGCTTTCCGACGGAGAGTGAGGCGTGTTTCCGCAATACTTTGTCTTTTTTGCGCCGCGTCCGGCCTCTGCGGGTCCACATTTTTCCTTTTAGCCCTCGCAAGGGAACGGCGGCGGCAACGCTCTATCGTCCCTTGGCACCTGATGCAGTGAAAGAACGCACCGAAGCGCTCAGGCGGCTCGCCGATGAGCTTTCTCAAGAAGTGCGTCGTGATCATACCGGTTGCGTCGTCGATGTCCTCTTTGAATACAAAGAAGGCAGGGAGTGGACAGGGCACAGCCGGGAATACGTGCGGGTTTTTGCGGATCACCCGGGGGTATTGCGTAATAAAATCCGGCAGGTCCGGATCCTCGGGCTCAAGGGAGACGGGGTCTATGGGAGCGTTCTATCCGCGGCGAGGCGTCTTAATAAAAAAAAGACACGGTCATCGCCAACTCTTTCTTGACAAAAAGCGCGATTAAGGTAATATATCTAAATAGTTTTAAAAAGATTTAAATTATCCTGCACCAGGGATCCTGGAAATGAAGGCTTGGTGCAGGATTTCGCTATACACCGGGAAAATAGAAGTCATCGATCCGTCGGCTCGCTTATCTCGGTCTGTCTCGGCCTGCCCTTCGGGTAAGGCTGGACAAGCAGACAGACGTGTCGGCGGAGCTTCACATCTGCAGAAAAATGTCCATGCGAAAATTTTCCAGATATATTCTGTGCGCCGTATTTTGTCTATTTGTCATTTCTTTCGTCCCGGCTACGGCCCAGGCTGTTTTTGATCTGTCCGTCACCCAGATGGAAGGCGGTTTTGATCTAAGGTTCGGCACTCTGCAACCGACGGATTTCAAGCTCGCCAGACAGATGACGGTCCGTGTCAATTCCGACATTGGTAAGGCCTACCGTGTCTTCCAGCAAATGACCCAGCCCCTGGCAACGCCGCAAGGACAGCCCTTGGATCCCTCCCAGTTCCAGATGTACGCCTTGCAGGGATCCAATACCCGGGGGACGCTTATTTATCGCCAGGAAGAGCCTGTCGATACGTACCAGGATCTCGTTTACACGTCGAACGCAACGGGTGAAAGCGATTCTTTCCAGCTTGTCTATACCATTACGCCTAAAAACGGGCAGATCCCCGGTTCTTACTATGGCCGGATGAGCCTCATTTTGGTTCCTGTCGACGCCGTATTGTCGCAGGTTGTGGTTAATGTCCAGGTCTATGTGGAGTTGGCGGCAGGAGGGTCGGCGACCGTCGAAATAGCGACCAGCAGCGGTTCCGACCGTCTTGTGATCGATACAAAAGACCTGCGGGTGACCAAAGAGGGGCTGGAAGGGACCTGGCCGCAGGTCCATATCAAGGTCTACGGCCCTTTGGGAACTTCTTATCGCATTTATCAGGCGCTCGAAGAGGGAGATATTTCTTCGGCTGACGGTTATAATTTTGATCTGGAGAAGGTTTCGGTCTTGTTTGATGGAGGCCGCCAGGGGATGATCGGCGCGCCTGCCACTTTGAAAGGAGCGCGGCAAAGACAGCTGATCTATAGTTCCAATCCGCAGGGAGCGTCAGACGAGATCACCATCACCTACAAACCGAGCCGCGATTTCCGGCTTGAGAGATCCGGCCTTTACCGGGGGCGGCTGGTCCTTTATGTCGAATCGGACCAGGTTAATGTGTCGCCTGAACTGGCAAAAAAGACGCTTGACGTCGAGTTCGATATCGCGCCGATCTTCGATATCCATGTCTATTCCCAGGACACTGAAGGGGTCGCATTGAATTTCGGGAATGTGAACTTCAAGAGCGGGCCCAAGAGTTCGGAGAATGAGATTTTTGTCGAGACGAATATGGGCAAGCCCTATACGATCGTCCAGAGGGTGTCGTCGCCTATGGTCGATGGGCAGGGCAATAAGATCCCTGCGGAAGATTTCGTCATGAAGGTGAAGGACGTGGAGACCGATGAAATGCCCAAATCTTATATCCAGGAATTTGTCCCCGTCAAGGAGGGCGAGAATACCATTTTTTCGTCGGGGCCTTCTGGGGCGAGTGCCCACCTGAAAGTGGAATACCGTCTCACCATGAGGCCGGAATCCAAGGCGGGGAATTACAACACGCGGATTGGATATTCCGTCGTTTTAGATTAAAACAGAAAAAGAGGGGAGGTGAAGAGCATGAAGAAAGGTTCGATCATATGGGTTGTTGTGTGCGCATTCCTGGCGTTGAACGTTGCGCCTCTGGCGACGGCGCAGACAACGGCTGTAGGGCCGAGCGGTTCGGCTTCGGCGACAGTGCAGTCTTTTCTGGAATTCAGTCTGGCACGGGTTGTCCAGATGAGTGTGGCGAACGGCGATACGGATCCTTTCACGCAAGGGACAATTCAGACGACGCCGTCATTCGATTTTGGAAAGCTGAACCCCCAGACTGATACTACGGGGAAGTTCCTGTATATGCGCGGCGAGTACTTCTATTATGTTCTCATGATCGCAGCGAGTTCCGGTCGTAGGTACAAGATCACGGAAACCGGGTCGCAGTTGACGGGTCCGGGAGGAGCGACCATTCCGCGGGAATCGGTGCTTTTGGTTCCTGATTACCAGTGGCAGGACAAACTGGGAGGTGTGTCGCAGGGGGCTCCGCCGGGAACGGCGCAGGTAGGTTCGGTCACGTCGGCCTGCAATACGGATTCTCTTGTTTATCAGAGCGATACGAGCGGCGGCTCAAGGCTCGTCCGGGCGATTATCGCTATTTCCGGTCCGGCTTCCGGATCGACATACCCGTTTAATTACAGCAGCGGTTATAACGGGTCTGTCGGCCAGGGCACCAAGCAGGAATATACCTCTTGGAAGGCTGTTGGAGCAGACCAGGCAGCAGGACGTTATACGGGAACAATCACGTTTACGCTGGTTCTGAATTAGTCGGAAACACATGCGGCGAAGATTCCTTCGGGACAGCGCCCCTGAAGGGCGTGCTGTCCCGAAGGAATCCGGCCGTATCTTAAAAGACACAGGATTTTATGAAATTTTTCAGATGTATCATTTCAGGTTTTATCTTTTATTTCGGCGTTGCCTCGTTGGCGGCCGCAGGCATCCGTATTGACAGTCCCAAAATCAGGGTTTCTGCAAAGCCGGGAAGCTATGCCTCCGGCGAGATCAAGGTAGACAATACGGGGCAACAGGAGATCTCCATCAAGGTTTATCTCGAAGACTGGGTTTATGCCCAGGCGGACGGCAGCAAAGATTTCATGCCCAAGGGGACGACCTCCTTGTCGTGCTCCAATTGGATCACATTTTACCCTGCCGATTTCAAACTGGCCGCCGGCAAATCGGAGACCGTTCATTACACCGTCAACATTCCTCCAGATGCAAAGGGCGGACATTTCTCCGTTATGTTTTTCGAGACCGAGGGCGGGGAGATGGAGCAGAAACAGGAAGACGGCTCAACGGCTTTTGTGAAGGTCCTTAACCGCATCGGCGCCTTATTTTATGCGGATGCGGAGGGGACCGTCGAAAAGAAAGCCGAAATCCGTTCCCTGGATATCCGGCAGCAACTCAACGATTTCATCGTGTCCGCCGCCTTCGTGAACACCGGCAATACGGACATCACGGCCTCCGGCACCTTCGATGTCCTGGACAACAGCGGCTTTGTTTATGTCCGGGGATCGTTCGGCGACACCTTCACTCTTCCCGGCGATAAAGCTGAATTGACCTCTACCGCTTCTTCCGTAAACCTGAAACCGGGCGTTTATGACATTCTCATCACGCTGGATTTTCAGAATGGCGGTTCTCTGGTTCAGGAAGCCTCCTTCACTATCGATGCCCAGGGAAACGCTTCCGGCATCACCCTGAAGTCTTGACGCGCCCGATGAAAAAAATTTTCCATACTTTTTTAATCATTTTAATAAGCATGGGGCAGGGCATTTTTGCCGTCGATGCGCGCGCCGCTGTTTCCGCTCAGATTGGCGATCTTCTTTGTCAGCAAGGGGTGGCGTATTTTGACAGGGATCAATACCCCGAAGCCCTTTTTGAATTCAAAAAAGCTTTGTTGGCTAATCCTGAGTCTCAGGTTGCCAGGGAATATATTGCAACGATTGAAAGGGAGCTCATGCGCCGGCAGGGGTTATTGTCATGTACGCAGGTGAGCAAGAAGAGCCTTGTCGATATGTATTTGAGCGGTATGGAGCAAAAAATGGCCCCACCGACCCTAGAAAACACCGCTCCTGCAGTTTTTGTTTCTGAGACCGGCGGGGCCGGAGCGCCAACGCGAGTTTCTTCGTCTGCCGGGCAGCCTGCAATAACGAAGGACGTAGTCAGTCCATCTGATCCTTTCAAAAAAACCGAAGGATCGTCGACAGCGGCGCAGGGGGCCACGGCTATGGCCTCAGGTCCTGCGGTCCTGGACCTGACGGCTTACGAAAGTCCGGATATCGAGCTTTATGTAGACGAGCCGGTTGCTCTTAAAGGGGGCGTCATCAACAGGTTCCTGGTGACGCATCCGGCGATCCTGAAGGTGACGCAGATGGCAAGAGACGAGGTCCTTCTTGAGCCTCAGGAGATCGGTAATTGTTTCCTGCATTTGTGGGGGGAGAATAACGAACGCAGGAGCTATAAGGTTACAATCGGTCCCAGGCGTTTTGTAGAGGCTATGGCGCAAGAGACCCGGGAGAAAATTTACGAGGAGAGCCTGCCGCAATCTTTTAAATTCTCTTATTCGATATCCGGGGATACTTATTTGACGGGCCGGGGCGCGGGGGATCTTCACAGGACTTCTCATACCATGGCCTATACGTCTTCGGTGATAGGAGAGACGCCTTATGGCATGTTCGACACTTCCGTCCAGGGGAATCGTACCAACCTCGGCCAATACCGCGTTTCCAACGTCAGGATGGGATTGACAGATGCCCATTTCGACGAATTCAAAGATATAGATATCCGCATGTTCGATTACGGGCCGTCGTTCACCACCTTTGGTTTCCCTGTCTCAGACCTCAGGGGCGTTAAGGTGGATGCACCCATGTTCCAAAAGAAGATCAACTATTCGGCATTCTGGGGTGCTGTCCCCAAAGGGGACTTTACCTTCCTGACGCCCGACGCGGGTCTCTCCAAGACAAAGAGGGCCTGGCTTGAAGGTATCGGCATCAGTTATGATGTGTCGCGCTTCGCCAACTTCAAGACTTTCTACGCACATTCCTACGGGCCGGAAAGGAACGAGCCTGTGCTGACAAGCGATACGGCCGGCCTGCAGATGAAGTACGACCTGGGCGCATGGGATTTCGGGACGGGCATGGTTTCCGATATGACGCATAACTCATACACGGCTGAAACATCTTTTACTCTTCCCAGGCTGAGGGTCGGCTTGAACATGACGGATAACAGCAAGAATTTCGCTTCTCTTTTGGGCGGCGTTCCTACGACGGGGTCGACCAGCGGGACCTTGTCGATCAATTACCGCCCGACGGATTCCCTGACCATCTATAATGCGTTTTCCGGGACGCATGACAAGGTCTTCAATAATCCCGACAATCCCGGCCGGCCGAATTACAACTCGACGACGCGCATCAATTGGGTTTTGGACATGCATACGGAGCTCGAGGCGGGTTATATCATGGACGACCAGATGGGATCCAATACTCCTTCTGTGACGGAAACCAAGGAGTTAATGCTCAGAAAGAAATTCTTTTTGATCCGGCGCCTGAGCACATATCTTTTGTATCAAAACAGGAAGTCCAAGAATTACACCTCGCCGGCCCAGAATTTCAATAACAACCGCCTCTTGGGCGGCATTAATTTCCGGCTATTGAGCGATGTGTATTTTTATTATAATCAGGAAGTCAATTATCTGCATAACACCTTTACCAAGGAGACGGCTTATCCGACGGCGCAGGAGTTCGGGCTGAATTATTACCACCAAATTTACGATACCCCGTTTTCTACGAACCTGAGGCTGTTTTACCGCGACGAACAGAATACGGAGTCGGTGTTGAGTTTCCTGAGCGGCGAGGACAGATTGGAGGGTGAGGTGGAACTGAGGTTCAAGCCGTCTGACGGTAATGAGACCTTTGTGAAATTGAGGATCGATAATGTCTGGGCAGAGCGCGAGGGAGTCGGCAAACACTTTGACGTGGACCTAAGCTGGGGTGTCCGGTTGCTGTGGGACACGGGGTTGCGGTGGCAGTCTGTCGGCGGTTTCTGTGGTTTTGTTTTCTATGACACCAATGGCGACGGCATCAAACAACCGCAGGAGGGGGGTGTTCCCGGCGCCAAGATCGTCGTCAACGGCAAGCAGATCGCCGCGACCGACCGCGACGGCTATTACCGCCTCAAAGGCGTGTCCGGCAAGACCGCGACACTTTCACTTGATTTGTCGACTATCCCGCCGGGATACAATCCGACTGTTTCCGCCGAACGCAAGGTGGATATTGTGCACGGCGTCAACAAACGCTACGACTTTGGCCTGGCCACCCGCATGGAGATATCCGGGCTTGTTTTTTACGACAAGAACAAGAACGGCAGTTATGACGCGGGCGAAGAGGCATTGAAAGGGATCGTGCTTGTCCTTGACGGGACGACAAAAACGGCCACCAACTTGCAAGGGACGTATATGTTCCGCAAGTTTACGCCGGGAGAACACGTGATCACCATCGACTTGAAGTCGGTGCCCGTCAAGTACATCCCCAAAGTCCCGATCCGTAAGACAGTCGATGTTCGCGAGGGTACGACATTCGTCTTCAATGTCCCGCTGGAACTGCAGGAAACGCCTCCTGTCTCTCCAAGAGATTTATCTCAAGATCAGGAAAAATACAACGTGACGGCTACGTTTGTCCGTTGAGACTGCCTTCCTTAAACAAACGCCTATCCATAAGTCTTGGCTATTCTACCCCGATCACCAATGCGCTTCGTGAATTTTTGTGCACGGCACTAAAAATTCACTCGCAGGTGACGGGGTTAATTCGCAGACGCTTCGCTATGACTTATGTCGTAGCAAGCACTCCATAAGTCATCTGCTCATTAAAAAACCCCTCAAGTGAATTGAGGGGGAAACCCCTGTTTTTTGTAGTTGGGGTTTTGTTTGATGTTTTATTTGGCGCAAACCGTATAGATCGTGACGGTTAGTTTTTGTCCCTGGTCGTTTTGTTTCGTGATCCTGGATTCCTCCGTCGTCATCTCTTCGGTCTTCGGTTGGCGGTTTTGCGTGGAAACGTCGTACGAACCTCCGGTCCCGACGGCAGAAGGCGGCTGTATGGTTGCCGTTCCAGAAACCGGCTGAGCCGCCTGCAGTTCCACGTGTTCCGGCATGATGCAGCTCATGGTTCCGGAAATCGTTGTCTGGCCGGCCAGGCACGGCGTTGCGACCATCGTTACCATCATGATGACCACAAACTTCTTGGCGTCCATAGCGCCCCCGGACACTTAAAGGGCAAGCCCGTCAGAAAACATGTTTCCTGGCGAGGCGTGGACGCTTGAAGCCGCCGTTGAAGGCAGGCAACAAAAAAGCCCATTCAAAGAAATGGGCTCCTTGAATTTGACGAAAACCAAGAGAGGATGCATAAATTGGATCCTCGCTTGATTACGGCAGCCCGACTACCCCGTTTTGTGCGGGGTTCGCGGCTTTGCCATGAACCAGACCAAACGCTTCATAAAAAACATTGTGCGGCCGGTTCACGGCAACCCTCAACCGACAACGAAGTGTTTTGTCTGGTTTAAGGGTTGCGTCCTGTCCTTTCGGACAGTTTGCCCTTTAAGTTTTTAAAGAACTTGTTAAATCTAGTGTAAATATACCATATGCGGGACGGCTTTTCAAGGGGATGACAGAACGATGGAAAAGGCATAATTTCAAGCTTTGGTTTTGTATTAAACTTATTGACTTGTAATGGGATAGGTTGTATAATCTAACCCCGTTAGAAAAGGATAACTTTCAAAAACCGCAATGCTTTCAAATAAAGCATTCCCTGTGTGATATCGGCAACGGAATTATGTTCCAAGGAGGCTGTTTTATGGTCAACAAGGATGCCGCAAAAGACAAGGATTTGAAGAAAAAAGAGGAGTCTTCCAACCGTCTGAAGGCCCTGGAGCTGGCTTTGAGCCAGATCGAGAAGCAGTTCGGAAAAGGGTCCATCATGAAGCTGGGAGAGGATGTTAAGGCGGATGTGGATGTCATCCCAACGGGTTCGATTTCGCTGGACCTGGCTTTGGGTGTGGGCGGGATCCCGAGAGGCCGCGTCATTGAGATCTTCGGACCTGAAGCATCGGGAAAGACGACGCTGACGTTGAGCATCATCGCCCAGGTCCAGAAGCAGGGCGGGGTAGCCGCTTTTATCGACGCGGAACATGCCTTTGATTCTACATATGCCAAGAAGATCGGCGTTAATCTCGACGACATGCTGATCTCTCAGCCGGATACAGGCGAGCAGGCCCTGGAGATCGCCGAGACCCTCGTGCGTTCCAATGCCGTCGATCTTATCGTCATTGATTCGGTCGCGGCGCTCACGCCGAAGGCCGAGATCGAAGGCGATATGGGCGACAGCCATATGGGGCTGCAGGCGCGCCTGATGTCGCAGGCGTTGCGTAAGCTCACGGGCACGATTTCCAAGTCCAAGACCTGTGTCATTTTTATCAATCAGATTCGCGAGAAGATCGGCGTCATGTTCGGCAATCCGGAAACGACGACGGGGGGGCGCGCCCTGAAATTTTACTCTTCTGTCCGGCTGGATCTGCGGCGCATCAGTTATCTTAAATCCGGGGATGAAGTCATCGGCAGCCGTGTCCGCGTCAGGGTTGTGAAGAACAAGGTGGCGCCGCCATTCAAAGAGACAGAGATTGATTTCTTGCATGCCGAAGGCATCTCCAAAGAGTCGGACCTTATTGATACGGGCGTAAACCTTAATGTCCTGCAGAAATCAGGCGCCTGGGTCCTCATGGGCGAGGAGAAGCTTGGACAAGGCAGGGATGCGGCCAGGATGTTCTTGAAGGCGAATCCCAAGGTCGCATCCGAGATCGACAAGCGGATCCGGCAGGAACACGCCAGAAAAGTCGCCGAGTCCCAGGCCCAGGCCTCCGCACCGAAGAAGTAACGGCAAAGATATTTCTTTATGGTTTCCGATCAGGATGAGAAAGAAAAGGCCAGGGCATGCGCTCTGCGTCTTTTGAAATTCCGCCTCAGGAGCGAACAGGAGATCCGCGACAAGCTGTCGCAAAAAGAGTTTGCCGACGGTGTGATCGATGAAACCCTTGCCTCTCTAAAAAAATCAGGCCTGGTTAATGACGAGACTTTCGCGCGCCTGTGGGTGGAGACCCGCATGAAGCGGCCCCTGGGGCGTCATCGCCTGCGCCGGGAGCTCAAAAAAAAGGGCGTGGACGAGAAGTGGATCGAGGCGGCTTTCGAGAGGGCATGTCAGGGTTATGACGAAAAAGAGGTCGTGCGGGACCTCGTGCGGCAAAAAATGAAACGGATGCAGGGTTTGGAGAAAGACAAGATCAAGGCCAGGCTCTTCGGTTACCTGGTCAGACGCGGTTTTCCTCAAAATCTCGTCATTGAAACCATTCTGGAAGAAATCAGATGAAACGGCTCACAACACATCAACTGAGGCAGGCATACCTCGATTTTTTTGTTTCCAAGGGGCATAAGCTTTTCAAGAGCGACTCTCTTGTCCCGGCTAACGATCCGTCGGTCCTTTTTACCTCGGCAGGCATGAACCAGTTTAAGGACCGTTTCCTGGGCAAGGTGCGCGACGTCAAGCGCGCCACGAGCTGCCAGAAGTGTTTCCGCACGGGGGATCTGGAAGAGGTGGGGCGCACACCGTTTCATCACACGTTTTTTGAGATGCTGGGCAATTTTTCCTTCGGCGATTATTTCAAGAAGGAGGCGATCCAGTGGGCGTGGGAATTCGTCATAGAAGTCATGGAGATCGATCCTGCGCGTCTGTGGGTTTCCGTCTACGAAGACGATGACGAGGCCTCGGGGATTTGGCAAAAGATCATCAAAGTGCCTGCGGACAAGATCCGCAAGCTCGGCCCTAAAGACAACTTTTGGCCTTCCAATGCGATCAAGGATGGGCCGAACGGACCCTGCGGCCCATGTTCGGAGATCTATTATGAAAAAGAGAGGGGGCAGTCGGTTGAGGTTTGGAATCTCGTCTTTACCCAGTTTAACCGCTGTGACGGCGGCATCCTGGAGCCTTTGCCGAACAAGAACATCGATACCGGCATGGGGTTGGAGAGGATGAGCTCCGTTTTGCAGGGCGTGGATACGAATTTTAAGATCGACGTGTTTGTGCCGATCGTCGAGGCGGTGCGTCAAAACACGCAGGTTCTCGAAGATTCTGCGGTTTATATGGTCGCCGACCATGCCAGGGCCGTTGCCTTTTGCATCGGCGATGGGGTCCTGCCGTCCAACGACGGCCGCGGATACGTCGTGCGCAAGCTGATCCGCCGGTGCCTCTATTTGACGCAGGCGTCGCATCACACAAAACCTTTTGTATATAAGCTGATTTCCAGCGTCGCCGTCTCCATGAAGGAGGCCTATCCCGAGATTCTCGAACGCAGGGACAATATCGCCCAGATCGTCCGGGCCGAGGAAGAGAAATACATTAAGAATATCTTGGAAGGCGGCTCGGAAAAACTTGCCGTGATCCTGGAGTCCCTGAAGGCCGGCGGCCAGAAAGAGCTTGCGCCGGAAACCGGCCTGGACTTGTATGTGACGTACGGCATCCAGCCTGATTTTACGAAGGATTATTTTGAGAAGGCCGGGATCGGCGTGGATATGTCGCGCATTGAGGCATTGATCCGACAGGAGCAGGACAAGTCCCGCATGACGAGTAAGATGGCGTGTTCGATCTTTTCCGGCGAGGGGATCGTCCTGAAGCCCTCACGTTTTGTGGGATATGGGACGGACAGCTGCCCGGCCAAAGTCGTGCAGATCATCAGAGATGTCCGGGAAGTTTCCGAGGCGCACAGCGGCGACAAGATCGGTATCGTCCTCGACCAGACGCCGTTTTACGGCGAAGCGGGCGGCCAAGTCGGGGACATCGGCGTGGTTGCCGCAGGCGGCTTGCAACTTAAGGTGCGTGATACTAAAAAACAGGACGGCTCCATCATCCATCTGGCAGACGTGGAGGGAGATTCAGGGGTTTTACATACAGGAGATGCCGTCGTTCCCCAGGTCGATGCGCAACATCGTGAGGCCGTGAAGCGCGCACACACGGCGACCCATATCTTGCAGGCTGTTTTGCGCCAGGTCCTGGGCGTTCATGTGCAGCAGGCCGGTTCTTTTGTCGAGCCCGACAGGTTCCGTTTCGACTTTACGCATTTCAAGGATATTTCGGCGGAGGAGATGGAGGATATCCAGGAGAAACTCAATGCCTATGTCATCCGTAACGACAAAATAGACGCCAGGACGATGTCCAAGGCCGAAGCCCAGAAGACCGGCGCCATGGCTTTGTTCGGTGAGAAGTATGAAGACACCGTCCGTATCGTGAGCGTCGGGGATTACAGCAAGGAGTTTTGCGGCGGTACCCATGCCCAAGAGACGGGTCGTATCGGCCTGGTCCTGATCACGGCGGAATCTTCCGTCGGCAGCGGTTTGAGACGTATCGAGGCCCTGACCGGCCGGATCGCTTTTGACTCCTTGATGGACTCCAGGCGTACGCTGGAGGAGGCGTCGGAGAAACTCAAGACCAAGCCTGAACGGTTCCTGTCCAGCCTGGATGCGCAGGCCCAGAAGCTTAAAGCCCTGGAAAAGGATTTAATCCGTCTGCAAGAGAAGACGCTTAGCCAGGACGTGGAGGGGATGGCCGCCCGCGCCAAACATATCAAGGACGTCGTTGTCGTTGAGCACGCGTTTAAGAACGCCGATATTGCCTTCTTGAGGCGTTGCGCAGACCTGCTCAAAGCCAAGATCCCGCAGGCCGGCGTATTTTTCCTGAGCGGCCAGAAGGACGAGGATATTTATTTTGTCTGCGCCCTGACGTCCGCCTTGTCCCGCAAGGAGATAGCGGCGGACGCGCTCCTCAAGAAGGTTCTTTCGGCCTTCGACGGCTCCGGCGGCGGCCGCCGCGACTTTGCCCAGGGCGGACTCAAAGATGCGTCGAAGCAGGAGGCCGTTTTTAAGGAATTTGAACGCACGATCCGGGAGGTCCTGTGAGGATCATCAAACCGCAGAGCCGGGAATTTGAAAAGCTCGTCAACAGGGCGAGCTTCATGCAGAAACGCCGCATCCAGTCGTCCGTCGAGAAGATCATCCGCGGCGTGCGCATGGGCGGAGACGAGGCCGTCCTGAAATATACGTATCGCTTTGACGGCGTCAAGTTCTCGCCCAGGCAGATGCGCGTCAGCGAGGCGGAAAAAAGCGCGGCCTTCCAGGACATGAAGCCGGAATTTATCGCGACCCTCAAGAAGATCATCGCCAACGTCAGCGCCTTCTATACGACACAGGACAAGAAATTCCGCAGGAAGACCGGGCGCGACGGCGTCTTTTTAGGAGAAAAGATCGACCCGTTGGGCCGGGTCGGAGTTTATGTGCCGGCGGGCACGGCGCCCCTGGTTTCCTGCGTTTATATGAGCGTATTGCCGGCGCGCATTGCGGGCGTGCAGGACATCGTGCTTGTGACGCCGCCGGACGCGGCCGGCCACGTCAACCCCAACATTCTTGTCATCGCCGACCTTCTGAAGGTCAACGAGATCTACAAGATCGGCGGGGCGCAGGCCATCGCGGCGCTGGCTTACGGGACAAAGACGATCCGGCGCGTGGACAAGATCGTGGGCCCGGGCAATCTTTACGTGACAGAAGCCAAACGGCAGGTTTTCGGGTTTGTGGACATCGATATGCTGGCAGGGCCGACGGAGCTTGTCGTGATCGCCAACAGGAATTGCAATGTGCAATACGTCCTGGCGGACCTTGCGGCGCAGGCGGAACACGCCGGAGGGCTGGCGATCCTGGTCACGCCTTCAAAGTCCCTGGCTAAACAGGTGCGTCATGCGCTGCCGGGCCGGGACGACGGATATGTCGTCCTCGTCAAGAATATGGATGAGGCGGTCGACGTCAGCAATTTGATCGCTCCGGAGCACCTGGAGATTTTGACCAACAATCCGAGAAAATTCATCAAGAGGATCAGGAATACCGGGGCGGCGTTCCTGGGGCCTTTTAGTCCCGTGGCGCTGGGCGATTATTATGCGGGTCCCAGCCACGTCCTGCCGACGGCAGGTTCTGCAAGATTTTTCTCCGGGCTCTGCACAAAGGATTTTTTAAGGTCCACGCATATCATTTCTTATTCGAGGAAGGCCCTGGAGGAATCCAAGCCCCACATCGAGAAGCTCTGTCAGATCGAGGGATTGAGCAAGCATTTTGAAAGCGTCAAGAAGAGGTTTGAGTGAGCAGAGATAACGGAGAACAGATGTCCAGAAGAGGATGCTCCATGAAAAAAAGAACGGCGACGGAATCCAGGAAGTCAACGGAAACGAACATCACGGTCAAATTGAATATTGACGGCGAGGGAAAAGCCAAGATCGATACGGGGATCGGCTTTCTGAACCACATGCTGGAATTGTTTGCTTTCTGGGGGTTGTTTGATTTGGAGATCAAGACCCTTTCCGCAGACCTGAAAGTGGATAGCCACCACACAAACGAGGACCTGGGTATCGTTTTGGGCAAGGCGTTTAAAAAGGCGCTTGGGAACAAGGCCGGTATCAAGAGGATCGGTTTTGCCGCGGCACCCATGGAAAACGTGACGGCCAACGTCAATGTGGATTTAAGCGGGAGGGGTTCCTTCCAATGGGAGCTGCCTTCGGTTTGCGCGGCGCAAAAAGACTACAAGGCCCAATATGCCGAGCATTTTTTTGAGGCGTTTGCCAAACAGCTGGGCATGAACCTGAATGTCAAGATTGACAATCCCGGCAAGGATTTGCACGCGACCTTAGAGCCGGTTTTTAAGGCCTTGGGCATCGCGTTGGACAAGGCCACGCAGATTGATCCGCGCAGGAAGGGCGTCCCTTCCACGAAAGGCATCATTGACTAAGAAGACCGCCATCATCGATTACGGGATGGGGAACCTTTACAGCGTCCGTAACAGTTTCGCGGCGCTCGGTATGGACACGGATACGGTTGGGCGCGGCTGCGACCTTGGGCGCTACGAGAAACTGATCCTTCCCGGCGTCGGGGCGTTCGGCGACGCGATGAAAGAGTTGAAGAAGAGGGGCTTGATCGTGCCTGTCAGGGATTTTGTCGCATCGGGACGGCCTTTGATCGGAATATGTCTGGGGATGCAGTTATTGCTCGATGAAAGCGAGGAATCTCCCGGCGTAGAGGGCCTGGGGATCATCCCGGGCCGGGTCAGGAAATTTTCGGGCAAGCTTAAGGTTCCCCACATGGGTTGGAACAAGATCTCCAGGACCGTCGGGCGTTGCCGGATTTTCCGCGGCCTGAAGGGAGACGTCTATGCTTACTTTTGTCATTCGTATTATGCGGTCCCGAAGGATAAGAAGGTCGTGATCGGAGAGACGGAGTACGGCGTCAGGTTTGCCTCGATGATAGAGAAGGGCCGTGTTTACGGCATGCAATTCCATCCGGAGAAGAGTCAGGAAGCCGGGTTAACGTTGCTGAGGAACTTCATCGAATTATGCTGATCGTGCCTGCGATTGATATCATGGCCGGCCGTGTTGTTCGGCTGGAACAGGGGGATTTCGACAAGCCGATCCATTATGAGCGCACGCCTTTGTCCTTCGCGCAGTTATGGAAGCTTCAGGGAGCGCAGTTTCTGCATCTGGTCGATCTTGACGGCGCCCGCTGGGGAGAGTCGAGAAATTTTGACACTATCTGCGATATTGCCAAGATCACGGGCATTAAAATCGAGGTGGGCGGCGGTATCCGCAGCGTTGAGGCCATCAGAAAATATCTGGATGCCGGCATCGAGAGGGTCGTTTTAAGCACTAAGATCCTGGGGGACGCGACTTTTTTGCTGAGCAAAGATATCCAGAAGTATCTGGATCGCGTGGCCGTCAGCATCGACATCAAACATATGGGCGACGGCGAGTCCTCGAGGCTGGTGACGGCGACGACCGGCGGGTGGCTTGAAAGCGGCGACATGACGATCGACCTTTCCGCTTTCGTGCAGACCATGGCGCATGTGGGCATCCGCTATCTTAATTTTTCAGATATCAGCAAAGACGGAATGCTCTCGGGACCCGATGGGAGCAAGATCGCGCGTTTCCTCGAGATGGTCCGCCGTGCCGCCGGCGAGATGCTGTATTTTACGTATGCCGGGGGCATCTCTTCCCTTGAGGATATCCGCCAACTCAAGGCTCTCGGCGTCCACGGGGTGGACGCGGTGATCATCGGCCGCGCATTGTATGAAAAAAAATTCGACGTCGCCGAAGCGATCGAGGCGGCACGTTGAGGATAAACTTTAAATCTTAAACTCTAAACACCAAACAAACTCAAAACCCAAATGCTTCAAACTTCAGACTTTTGTTTTGGATTTTGAGCTTTTGGGTTTGGGATTCGTTTAGGGTTTAGCAGATTATGTTGACCAAGCGTATCATTCCTTGTCTGGATGTTAAAGACGGCCGGGTCGTCAAGGGCGTCAAGTTTGTTGCGCTCAGGGATGCGGGAGATCCTGTCGAGACCGCCAGGCAGTATGAAAAGCAAAAAGCGGACGAGCTGGTTTTTCTGGATATTACGGCAAGCCATGAAGGCCGCCGGACGATGGTCGAGGTGGTGCGCCGCGTCGCCGCCAATATCTTCATGCCTTTTACGGTAGGCGGCGGCATCCGCGGTATCAACGATATCCGTAACCTGCTGAACGCAGGCGCCGATAAGGTGTCTTTGAATACAGCGGCTGTCCGGCGGCCGCAGCTTATCCGGCAGGCGGCCAGGCGTTTCGGCAGCCAGTGCATCGTTGTCGCTATCGATGCCAGAAGACGTGATCCGGTCGGCCGGTCAGCCGGTGTGCCTGTTGGAAGAGAAACAAGAAACCGGCGAATCGGCGAACCGGCAGACCGGCAAACCAATGGCTGGGAAGTCGTGACCCACGGAGGCCGGAAGGCGACAGGGCTGGATGCGGTGGCATGGGCCAGGCGCGCCGAAAAGCTGGGCGCCGGAGAGATCTTATTGACGAGCATGGATTTCGACGGGACAAAGGACGGGTTCGATATCGCGCTGACGCGGGCCGTTTCAGGGGCGGTCGCGATACCCGTCATCGCCTCCGGCGGTGCAGGGGCGAAGGAACATTTTTTTAAGGTTTTGCGTGACGGCAGGGCCGATGCGGCGCTGGCGGCGTCGATCTTTCACTACGGCCAGTTCACGGTCGGGGACATCAAGACATATCTTAAGAAAAAAGGTATCGCGGTACGCATCTGACGGGAAGGGATGTATGAATAAAGACGAAAAGAAATTGATTAAAAGTCCGAAAGAATTGAAATTCGACGACAAAGGATTGATTCCGGCGATCATCCAGGACGCCAAGACCGGCGAAGTCCTGATGCTGGCCTATATGAATGTCACGTCCATCAAGAAGATGCTGCAGATCAAGAAGACGTGCTTCTGGTCGCGGTCGCGCAATACCTATTGGGTGAAGGGGGAGACGTCCGGGCATTATCAGTTCGTCAAGTCCATTGCCTATGATTGCGACAGAGACACGCTTCTCATCAAAGTCAGGCAGGTGGGAGCGGCGTGTCATACGGGCAAGAGAAGTTGTTTTTACCGGAAGTTGAAATTGAAATGAATCTTCGCCAATACGTCTGCCTGATTGCCTGGCCTTGTCCTGGCCTTGTCCGAAGGGCAGGCCGGGATAAGCGAGCAGGCGGTCCCGGGGTATAAAAACCATTATGATCTATCCTGATTTTAAAGAATTCAAAAGGCTGGCTAAACAAGGGAACGTGATCCCCGTCTACCGCGAGATCCTGGCGGATCTGGAGACGCCGGTTTCGACGTTTCTCAAGATAGATGACGGTCCTTATGCGTTTCTCCTGGAGTCTGTCGAGTCCCAGGAAAACGTGGGGCGTTATTCCTTTTTGGCGTCCGGTCCTTCGCTTGTCTTTGAGGCCAAGAACGGAACGGTGACCTGCACACGGTTGGGCGGCGGGCGTAAATCCTCGCGGTCTTATGCGTGTTGCGGCAACCCTCTCGATGAGCTTAAAGGTATGCTTCATGCTTTTCGGTATGTTCCCGTCAAGGGACTGCCGCGTTTCTGCGGCGGATTCGTCGGGTATGTGGGGTATGACATGGTCCGGTTTTTCGAGGACATACCGGACAAGAACCCGGATGACCTGCAGGTGCCGGACTGCGTGCTGATGTTGGCAGAGACTCTTATCGTCTTTGATCATGTCAACCGCAAGATCAAGATCGTTTCCAATTGTGTCCTGGATACGAAGACGCCCCAGGCTCTTTCGCGCGCTTACAAGAACGCCTTAAGCAGGATCGACGCGCTCGTCGTTAAACTGAGCCGGCCCCTCAAGATGGACGCAGAACCGCGCAAAGGACTGCAGAAGCCGGCCATCGTGTCTAATGTCGGCAGGGCCGGATTTCAGGAGGGTGTCCGCAAGGCCAAGGAGTATATCCGGTGCGGCGACATCATTCAGACTGTTTTGTCGCAGCGTTTTCATATGAAACTTCACCAGAAACCTTTCAACATCTATCGTTCTTTAAGGGGCATTAATCCTTCTCCGTATATGTTTTATCTGAAGCTCGGGGGTCTTGTGTTGGTGGGATCATCGCCGGAGCTTCTGGTGCGCTGCGAAAACGGCATTGTCGAGACAAGGCCGATCGCAGGGACCAGGCCCAGGGGGTCCAGCGAGCAGGAAGACGCAAGGCTGGCCAAAGAGTTGTTGAACGACGCCAAGGAGAAGGCGGAGCATCTGATGCTGGTCGATCTGGGCCGTAATGACCTGGGTCGTGTCTGCGATTACGGTTCGGTGAAGGTCGATGAGTTTATGACCGTTGAAAAATATTCCCATGTCATGCATATCGTCAGCAACGTCACCGGCAGGCTTAAAAAGGGCAAAAGCGCCCTGGACGCCCTGATCGCCTGTTTTCCCGCCGGGACGTTGTCGGGTGCGCCTAAGATCCGCGCCATGGAGATCATCGATGAGATCGAGACGGCGCGCCGGGGGCCTTACGGCGGCGCCGTTTGTTATTTCAGCTTTTCAGGAAATCTCGACTCCTGTATAATAATCCGCACCATGTTGATCAAAAATAACGACCTGTATATCCAGGCAGGTGCGGGCATCGTCAGCGATTCCGATCCTGCCAAAGAATATCAGGAGACCGTCAATAAGGCCAAGGCGTTGCTGGAAGCCGCGGCCTACATTTACCCTGTTAAAAAATAATATGGCGAGGGGTTTACTAGGGCATAAGAGCAAGAGAGGAGATAAGCGATATGTCAGTAAAGATCAGATTGCGTAGAATCTCGGATACCGCTAAAAAGCGTTTCAACTTCCGCGTTGTCGTCATAGACGAGCGTCAACCGCGCGACGGCCGCGTCATCGAAGAGATCGGTTATTATGATCCTTCCAAGACGCCCGCCAGCCTCAAGATCGATAAGCAAAAGTTCGAGGATTGGCAGAAAAAAGGCGCCGTGGCAAGCCAGACGCTCAAGAGTTTGATCAAGAAAGTAAGGTAATAACATTTCGTTTAGACGGCAGTGTTTTATGTTCACTGCGTTACTCCGTGCCTGGGCGCTCGTAAATTTCCGCCAGGGTAGGCCGTCGGCCTGGCGCAGCCGGCCAGGACGGCCATCCGGCGTGAAATTTCCTTCGCAGGCACGGAGTTAACCCAGAAAGGGTAGGCCTCCGCATGCCGCAGAGGGCGGCATACTGGCTCATCCGATTGAGCCAGGTAATCCACATAGCGGAGGGCCTAATTTTGTAAGGAAGAAAAACCTCGATATAGGCAAAATTAAGGAGGTTCCATGAATACGGCACAGGCCGGTATGCTGGCCAATCTGTTTCCCCTGGCATTGATCTTTCTTATTTTTTATTTTATCCTGATCCGTCCCCAGCAGAAACAGCAGAAGGATTTCAAGAAGATGCTGGAGGCCCTGAAAAAAAATGATCAGATTGTAACGGTCGGCGGTGTTCACGGGACGATTATCAACGTAAAAGACAAGACGCTGGTCGTCAGGATCGACGATAACACGCGCATCGAGATCGACAAGAGCGCCGTCGGACGCCTGGAGAAAGCCGGCGCATAATTTTGGCTGGAGAAATAAGCGTTGGCTCCGCACTTGGGCACTTGAAAATTTCACGCCAGGGCGGGCCGGCGTAAATTTTCTGCGTAAGTGCGGAATTCATTTTGTAAGGAAAGATACCCTGTTATAGGCAAAATGAAGGAGTTTTGATATGCAAAAAAGTCTGTTGTATCGGGGTCTGTTGATTCTCGGCGTCATCCTGGTGACCGCCTTGTTGGCCTTTCCGTTGAACAAACGGATCAGCCTCGGTCTCGACCTTCAGGGAGGAATGTATCTGATCCTGAAGGTGGATACCAGCAAGTTGAGCGATAAGGCCAAGGAAGACGCCGTGGAGCGCGCTTTGGAGATCATCCGTAACAGGATCGATCAATTCGGGGTCCGCGAACCCTTGATCCAGATCCAAGGGGCGGACCAGATCGTCGTCCAGCTCCCCGGCATGACGGATAGGAAACGCGCGCTGGAATTGATCGGCCGCACGGCCCTGCTTGAATTCAAGCTTGTCAGTAACGATACAAAGGCCATTTCCGACGCTATCGCGGGAAATGTCCCCGAGGGGTTCGAACTCAAAGAGCTCGAAGGCGAAAAGCTCCTGTTGAGCAAGACACCGGCGGTCACGGGAGAATATCTTGAGACGGCGGATGTCAAATTCGACCAGAGCGCTTTCGGTCAGCCGATCGTCGGCATGAAGCTGAAGGGCGACGGTATCAAAAAGTTTGCCGATTTGACGAAGAACAACGTCGGGCGGCGCCTGGCGATCGTCCTGGACGGCAACATATATTCGGCGCCGAGGATCGATGAGCCTATTCCGACGGGCGAGGCCGTCATCTCGGGCCGTTTTACTCCCGATGAGGCCAAGGATCTTGCCATTGTCCTGCGTTCGGGTTCCCTTCCGGCGCCCTTGATCATCGAGGAAGAGCGGACGGTGGGGCCGCTTCTCGGTCAGGATTCGATCCGCAAAGGGTTGTTTGCGTGCTTGATCGGCGCCTCCCTTGTTTTCCTTTTCATGGTCTTTTACTACGGCGCGACGGGGTTGATTGCAGATTTCGCCCTTTTATTTAACGTTTTTATCATCCTGGGTGGTTTGGGCCTTTTTCATGCCACGCTGACTTTGCCGGGCATCGCCGGTATCATCCTGACCATCGGCATGGCTGTTGATGCCAATGTCTTGATCAATGAGCGCATGAGGGACGAGCTGGCGCTCGGACGGCCTTTGCGCACGGCAGTTGTCAACGGCTACAACAAGGCCTTTTCGGCTATTTTTGATTCCAATGTCACGACGCTGATTGCGGCCTTTTTCCTTTTTCAGTTCGGGACGGGTCCTATCCGCGGTTTTGCCGTGACATTGACGATCGGTTTGGTAGCAAGCATGTTTACGGCGATCGTCGTCACGAGGCTCATCTTCGACTTTTTGCTCTACAAGAACGCCATCAAGGGCCTGTCTTTTCGTTCGTTCATTAAAAAGGAAACGCATTTTGATTTTATCAAGAGACGTTATTGGGCCTATGCGCTTTCAGGGTTGATCTTTGTCGTCGGCATCGTCTCTTTCGTCAAGAAAGGGAATACGGCCTACGGCGTCGAGTTTTCCGGAGGGCAGCTCCAGGAATACAGGTTCCAGACGGCCGTGCCGATCGAACAATTGCGCACCGCGATGAAGGACATGGGGTTGCCCGACGCCAATATCCAGCAGGTGAAGGAAGACCCGCGCCAGGTGATCATCCGCTCCGGAGAGGATTCGGCGGATGCCGTGCAGGCGGAATTCAAGAAGATATTCAACGATAATCCTTTCGAGGTCATGAGGATCGAGAAGATCGGCCCTACCGTCGGCAGGGAACTGAAGAAGAAGGCGACGCTCGCCATCGTCTATTCGTTGATCGGCATCCTTTTGTATGTGGCGATCCGTTTCAAGCACTTTGATTTTGCGGTGGGCGGCGTGTTCGCGCTTCTTCACGACGTGGTGCTGACGGCCGGTTTTCTCGTGTTCATGAACCGCCAGATCGACCTTTTGGTCGTGACGGCCCTCTTGACGATCGCCGGTTATTCGATCAACGACACGATCGTCATTTACGATAGGGTCCGCGAGCTCATGCGCACAAAATTCAAGGTGGGATTGCGGGATGTCATCAATCTGGCCCTGAATCAGACGCTGGCGAGGACGATCCTGACGTCGCTGGCGACGCTTTTGGTCGTCGTCTCCATGTATATCCTGGGCGGCGAGATTTTGAATTCTTTTGCGCTGTCCCTTTTGTTCGGTTTTATCATCGGCTGCTATTCGACGATTTTTATCGCCAGCCCCATTGTCCTGGCTTGCCGGGGATTGATGAAGCCCGGCACAAGGCACTGAGAATCAGACAAGGTGAACGGGTGAACCGGTCAACGGGTCAGCGGGTGGGCGGGTTAACCGGCAAACCGGCTCACAGGCTCACCGGCATACCGGTTAACACGCCGAATGTTCAGGTCTTTTAAGTTTTTCGAAGGACAACAGCTATCCCCAGAGATCTTCATCCGCACACTGGCGGAGTTCGGCTATAAGCGGCAGGCCCAGGTGTCCGAAGAGGGGGAGTTTGCCCGTCGCGGAGGCATCATCGATGTTTTCCCGACGACCTTCGAATACCCCCTGCGTATCGAATGGGACGGCGAGCTTATCCGTTCCATTGACAGCTATAGCCTGACGACGGGCGCACCTTTTTGGAAACATAAGATCGTTATCCTCCTGCCTAAAAAGGCGCAAAGCCGGCCTTTAAAGATCGCTGCTCTCTCTCAGGAAACGCCGCTCAATGCTTTTGTGGATATCAAGAAGGGCGACTATGTCGTTCATCCCGAGCACGGCATCGGCGTCTATCAAGGCATGGACAATGTCCGTCTTGGAGGGCAAGACCGTCCGCACATGGTCATCCGTTACCAGGGCGAAGACCGTCTCTTTGTGCCCGTGGAACAGATGCACGTGGTGCAAAAGTATGTGGGCTTCGGCAACCGCAAACCCAAGATCTATCGTATGGGGTCGGGGGAGTGGAAGCGGACAAAATTGCGCGCCCAGAAGGCCACGGTGAAAGTGGCGTGCGATCTCTTGAAGATCCAAGCCATGCGCAAGGCGCTCGGAGGGCACCCCTTCGATAAAGACGTGCCGTGGCAGGCCGATTTTGAAAAGGCTTTTCCCTACGTTCAGACGCCGGACCAGGCCCAGGCTGTTTTAGACACCAAACGCGACATGGAAGCGCCGTTTGCCATGGACAGGCTGCTTTGCGGGGATGTCGGTTACGGCAAAACCGAAGTCGCCATGCGTGCCGCATTCAAATGCGTCATGGACAATAAACAGGCGGTCTTTTTGGTGCCGACGACGATTTTGGCCGAGCAGCATTATCAGAATTTTAAGAAACGTCTCAAGGATTTTCCCGTGCGGGCCGAGATGCTCTCACGGTTCAGGACAAAGGCGCAGCAGACGCAGATCATCAAGGATGCGGCTGAGGGGCGCATCGACATTTTGATCGGTACACACCGCTTGTTGTCGACCGACATCCGCTTCCGGGAGCTTGGGCTTGTCATCATCGATGAGGAACAGCGGTTCGGCGTCAAGGACAAGGAAAAGCTCAAAGAGATGCGTTCCCTGGTGGATGTTCTGACGTTGACAGCGACGCCTATTCCGCGGACGCTTTACATGTCGTTGATGGGGGCCAGGGACATCTCGGTCATCAATACGCCGCCGGAGAACCGTATCGCCATCGAGACGCACGTGGTGGCCTATGATAAGACCCTTTTGTCCCAGGCGCTGGAACGTGAATTAAAGCGGGGCGGCCAGGTCTATTTTGTCCATAATCGCGTCGAGGATATCGAAGAGGTCAAAGACGACGTGGCGGCCTTGGCGCCTCCAGGGGCGCGTGTGACCTACGCCCACGGCCAGATGCCGTCTTATGTGCTTGAGAAGATCATGGTGGATTTCCTTAATAACCGGATCGATATCCTGGTGTCCACCACGATCATTGAATCGGGTATCGACGTGCCGAACGCCAACACCATCATTATCAACAATGCGGATAATTTTGGGCTGGCGGATTTACATCAGATGAGGGGAAGGGTGGGGCGTTTTACCAAGAAGGCTTATGCTTATTTTGTGGTGCATCCGCGCAAGGCGCTCTCGACGGAGGCGCGCAAGCGCCTGGAGGCGATCCATGAATATGCCCATCTGGGTGCGGGTTTCAGGATCGCAATGGAAGACCTCGAGATCCGCGGTGCGGGTAATCTTCTGGGTGTTCAGCAGCACGGTCATATCACGGCGGTGGGATTCGATCTCTACTGCCGCCTTTTGAGAGAGTCTGTGGCGGCCTTGCAGGAGACGTTAGCGCGTTAATATTTCGAAAGAAAAAAGAGTCAATTTGTCCTTTCCGGACCAGGAGGCGTATGCGTATCAAGGTGATGTTTGTTTTGGCCGGTTTTGTGTGGATGGCCGTATGGGGGGCGGTCTCTGTGCGCGCAGAGAGGATCGATCGCATTGTCGCTATTGTCAACGGCGATGTGATCACGCAGGACGAACTGGATATGTTCACCAAGATGTCGCTCTTGGACGGCGAAGCCGAGCCGGCCATGAAGGACGAGGCGCAGAGGTCCAGGTATTTTCTGGACCGTTTGATTGAAGACCGCCTCATCCTCCAGGAGGCGAAAAAAATGCAGCTCAAGGCCGACGAGAAGATCATTGAGGATAGGATCAAGGACATCCGGTTCCGCGCCGGCAGCGAGATGGCATTTCAACAAGCGCTGGCCAGCCAGGGGATATCTCTGACGGAATTGAGAGAAAAGCTTAAAAACCAGCTGTTGATCTATATGGCCGTGCAAAAGGAGATTAAGAATAAAACGCAGGTTTCTCCGCGGGAAGTCACCGAGTACTACGAGCAGCACAAAGACCGTTTCATGGTTCCGGAGTCCGTCGTGGTGCAGTCTATTTTTGTTGAAGACAAGGATGTCCTCAAGGAGGTCATGCAGAAGCTCGCGGCGGGAGAGGATTTTTCGGCGTTGTCCAAGACATATTCAAAGCGGAGCGATCTGGGTACGGTATCGCGGGGACAGCTGAAGAAGGACCTTGAGGATTTTCTTTTTGCCTGTGAAATAGGCAAACCGTCAAAACCTTTTCCTTTCGATAACGGATATTACATTTTTTTGGTGAAAGAAAAGATACCTCCGGTGGAAAGAAGCCTTGATGAGGTCAAGGGTAAGATCGAGTCCATACTTACGAACGAGAAATCCGAGAAGCTGCTGAAAGCCTGGATCGAAGACCTGAAAGATAAGGCCTATATTTCCGTTCGACAATAAACATTCCGTCAAAAGGCAAAGCTGATGAGAACGCGGATTGCGGTGACCATGGGGGATCCTGCAGGCATTGGAGCGGAGATCCTCGTTAAGGCTTTGCGGCGCCTTGGGCGCCGCAAAGGTATGGAATTGCATTTGTTCGGCGATGCCTTTATTCTGCGGCGTCATGGCTTTGATCCTGCGGGGCGTGTCTGCCTTCACGATATGGCCCATGCGGGCCTTAAAAGTCTGCGTCCAGGCAGACCGTCGCGTTTCGGCGCAAGGGCTGCCTTTGGGTATCTTCGGGAAGCTGTCCGAATGATCTGCCGGGGACAGGCTGACGGTCTTGTGACAGCTCCTGTTTCCAAGGAAGTCTTGCGTAGTGTCGGGTTCCGCTGGGCCGGTCAGACGGAATTTTTGGCTCACGCCTTTGGAGCGCCGCAGGTAGAGATGGTTTTTGTCTCGCGGCGTCTGCGCGTCGTTTTGGTGACGCGGCACATGAGCCTCGTGCAGGCGGCACAGTCCATAAAAAAAGAAAAGATCGTAGCCTGCGGACTTTTGATTTATGATTTTTTACGCCGCACGTGCGGGTTGGTATCTCCGCGCATTGCCGTCTGCGGATTGAATCCGCACGCCGGCGAGAAAGGATTGTTCGGGAAAGAAGAGATCACCCAGATCGCCCCCGCCGTCAAACAGCTCAACCGGATATGCCGCGGCGCCTTCAGCGGGCCGGCGGCAGCAGACGCATTGTTCCGCCGGGCCTGGGAAGGGGCTTGCGATATGGTCATGGCGATGTACCATGACCAGGGCTTGATTCCTTTCAAGATGACGGAATTCAGCCGCGGCGTCCATGTGACGGCGGGGCTGCCTGTCGTGCGGACGTCTCCGGTCCATGGCACGGCTTACGATATCGCCGGGAAGAATAAGGCCGATGAAGGCTCGATGCTTGCGGCATTGGAGCTCGCCTGTGAGCTGGCCGGATCCCGCCGTCCCGATCGATGAGGCACTCCTTCTTAAAACCCCTGAAACGCTTCGGACAGAATTTCCTCGTTGATCCCAACATAAAAAGAAAGATTATTGCCGCTGTGCACCCCGCTACGGGAGATCATGTTCTGGAGATCGGGCCGGGCGACGGCGCATTGACATTTGAACTGGCCTTTGCTTCGAGACGGGTTTACGCCGTCGAGATCGACAAGAAGCGGTGCGCGTGTCTTTCTTCACAGGCAGCGGGAATTTCTCGTCTGACTTTGATCTGTGCCGACATCCTCAAGTTTGACCTGGAGGATTTCTTGCGGCAGGAAGGGGTGGATCGCGTGAGGGTCGTCTCAAATCTGCCGTATTACATTACCACCCCGGTCATCGAATATCTTTTTAAGAGGATCGACCGTATCGATGATATCTTTTTGACGGTCCAGAGGGAGGTCGCACAACGCTTGACTGCCAAGGCCGGCGACCCGTTTTACGGGTCTTTGTCGTGTTTCGTCGATTATTACTGCGAGGCGTCTGTATTGTTTGCCATTGCGCCTGCATGCTTCAGGCCTAAGCCGAAGGTGGATTCCGCTTTCATTCATTTCGTGCCGCGTCGCGACCGTAAGGAACGTCTATGTTTGCGCTCATCGGAAGAAGAATTCTTCAGGCTGATCCGGGCGTCATTCGGACAGAGGCGCAAGACACTCAGGGCGAGTCTGTCGCGTTTGCTGGGCAGGACATTCCTTGAACGCCTTGGCGAAGACAATCTCCTGGAGCGGAGGCCCCAAACAGTTCCGGTGCAGGAGTTTGCGCGTCTGAGCAACCGCATCTTTGGACAGCCTTAAAAGGCCGTGTTCCGTGCCGGCGGCGCCGCAAACCGTTACAGAACGAAATTCTCTAACGGGGTTTACTTTTTCTGGCGTCAATGATAATATAAATCTTTCTATGTTTGTTTCGTTAAGGTTAAAACCGAGAGGGAGAAATGTCCATATCCCGTGATGATGTCAAATATATAGCCCACCTGGCAAGGTTGGGATTGACAGAACAAGAGATGTCGCATTTTCAGGGGCAGCTGGAACGCATTCTGGGATATGTGGATAAGCTTAAAACTCTGGATGTCAGCCGTGTCGAGCCGATGACGCATGTTCTTGATTTGAAGAACGTCTATCGAAAAGACAGCGTGGTGCCGTCCATTGATCCGCAGGCGGTCTTGAAGATCGCGCCGGCTGCGGAAGGGCAGTTCTATAAAGTGCCCAAGGTGATTGAATGAATCCCGTTAGACCCTTCGCCTATTTGGTATTGCGAAGGTCTACCCTTTCTGGGTTAGGTCCTCCTCTAATATGGTATGCGGAGACCTACCCTTTCTGGGCTAGACCTTGCGTCTGACGTTTTTGATGTAACTCAAGCATAAAATGCCGTGAAGAAAACGATTTTTGTTGAAAATCCGTATATTCGGGAGGTCTAACGGGATGAATCTGCATACGTTGACGGCTATGGAATTGAGGTCGCGCCTGGCTGCCGGTTCTGTTAAGCCGCAGGATATTTTAGCGGACCTGCGCGGCCGCTATGAAGCCGTTGAGAAAAAAGTCATGGCCTTTGCCCGTCCGCCGTCTTTTGAATGCAGGGAGGCGCCTGCGGCTGGCGTCTTAAAAGGGATCCCCGTCGTCATCAAGGACAACATTTGCAGCCGGGGGGATCTGACAGAATGCTGTTCGAAGATCCTTAAAGGTTTTGTCGCGCCTTATGATGCGACAGTGGTCGAGAGGCTTAAAGAAAACGGTGCTTCGATCATGGGGAAAGCCAATATGGACGAGTTTGCTTTCGGCTCTTCCTGCGAAACATCCTGTTTCCATCCGACGAAAAATCCGTGGAGCCTGGATCGTGTGCCAGGCGGTTCAAGCGGCGGTTCCTGTGCCTGCGTGGCGGCCGATGAAGCGATTGTCGCGCTGGGTTCGGATACGGGCGGTTCTATCCGCCAACCAGCGTCATTATGCGGCGTCGTGGGCATGAAACCGACTTACGGCCGCGTTTCGCGCTACGGCCTGGTTGCCTTTGCCTCCAGTCTCGACCAGATCGGCCCTATTACCAAAGACGTTCGGGATAACGCCCTGGTTCTGGGCGTTATTGCTGGACACGACGATCACGATGCGACATCGGCCGCTATAAGCGTCCCGGATTATCTGGCCGAGATGGAGAAGGACATCCGCGGTTTGCGTGTCGCCATCCCCAAGGAATATTTTGTCGAAGGCATAGATCCCGATGTCCGCCAGGCGATGATGGAAGCTAAGGCGAAGCTGGAATCTCTGGGGGCGCGCTTCGGCGAGGTCAGTCTGCCCCACACAGGTTACGCGGTGGCGGTGTATTACATCATTGCGACGGCTGAAGCGTCTTCGAATCTTGCGCGTTTCGACGGCGTCCAATACGGCTTGAGACAGATGGGGGGAGCAAAAGACGGATCGGCCCTGATAGGAATGTACAAAGAGACGCGCGACAAAGGATTCGGCGCGGAAGCCAAGCGCCGCCTGATCCTCGGGACATATGTCTTGTCCAGCGGTTATTATGATGCTTATTATCTGCGCGCCTCAAGGGTCAGGAGGCTGATCAAAGAAGATTTCGATAAGGTCTTTAAGGAATACGATGTGGTATTGACGCCTACGTCTCCGACGCCGGCCTTCAAGATCGGCGAAAAAACGGACGATCCGCTGAGCATGTATCTATCCGATATCTATACGATCTCCGTTAATCTGGCGGGTGTCCCCGCCGTATCCGTTCCCTGCGGCTTTACCAAATCCGGCCTGCCCATAGGCATGCAGTTGATCGGCCGGCCCTTTGGAGAGGCAGACCTTTACCGCGCAGCATTCAATCATGAGCAAAACACTCCTTGGCATAAGCAAAAACCGAAGCTCTAAGAGCAGTGTTAGAGAGTCAAAGTGTTAAAGTCAACGAGTTAACGGGTAAACGAGTGGGCCGGTGAGCGGGTTAATAGGTTAGCCGGTAATCTGGCTGACAGGCTCACCGGCAAACCGGCTAACAATTGTTCGTACAAATACCGTGACTCTTTGATGCCACATAGATAAAATTATGAACTATGAACCTGTGATAGGCCTGGAAGTCCATGTGCAGCTTAAAACTGCGACTAAGGCGTTTTGCGGCTGTGCCAACGTCTTCGGATCGAAAGAAAATTCGAATATCTGTCCGGTTTGCCTGGGTTTGCCGGGGTCGCTGCCCGTCTTGAACGAAAAGGTCTTGAAGGCTGCGTTGAAGGTCGCCCTCGCCCTGGGGTGTCAGGTGCGGTCATTCACGAAATTCGACCGCAAGAATTATTATTATCCTGACCTGCCGAAAAATTTTCAGATTTCCCAATATGATATGCCGTTCTCCGAGCATGGAAGTCTTGATATTTCTCTCGAGAACGGCACGAAACGCATCAGGATCAAGCGCGTGCACCTGGAAGAAGACGCCGGTAAGTTGATCCATCCCGAAGAAGGCACGGAAAGTCTTGTAGATTATAACCGGGCGGGCACGCCGCTTTTGGAAATCGTCAGCGAACCTGACCTTTACTCTCCTGATGAAGCTTATGCCTACTTGACAGACCTGAAGCTGATCCTGCAGTATCTGGATATTTCCGACTGCGATATGGAGAAGGGGAGCCTGCGCTGCGATGCCAACGTCTCCCTGCGGCCGGCCGGCACCGCCGGCCTGGGCGTCAAATCGGAACTTAAGAACATGAATTCTTTCCGCGCCGTGCGTCTCGCCCTCGATTATGAGATCAGGCGTCAGGAGGCCGAGCTGGACGATGGCAGGCCTGTCGTTCAGGAGACGCGGCTGTGGAATGAAAAGAAACAGATGACGTTACCGATGAGGTCCAAGGAAGAGGCGCATGATTATCGCTATTTCCCGGAGCCCGACCTGCCGCCTTTTGTGATCTCGGCTTCCGAGATCGAAGAGGCGAAAGCGGGTCTGCCGGAGCTGCCCAAAGAAAAGCGCGGTCGTTTTGTCGCGTCTTTCGGTTTTTCCGACAAGGATGCCGCGACGCTGACGGCCGCCAAAAGCCTTGCGGATTTCTTTGAGGCATGCCTGAAGCTTTATGATAACCCTAAAAAAATCGCCCATTGGTTGATCGGGCCTGTTTCGTTCCAGATGAATTCCCGCGGACAGGATATCGTAGGATTGCGTTTGATCCCTGCTTTTCTCACAGAGCTTATTGATCTTGTTGAAACCGGCAAGATCAGTCAACTCGCCGGCAAAGAAGTATTGCAGGAGATGCTTGAGAGCGGCAAGCCCGCCGCCAAGATCGTGGAAGAAAAGAATCTTGCCCAAGTTTCGGATACGGGGAGCCTGTCGGCCGTGATCGACGAGGTTATTGCCGCCAATAAGAAATCCGTCGATGACTTCAAGACCGGTAAAGAAACCGCCGTGATGTTTCTGGTCGGCCAGGTGATGCGCCTGTCCAAGGGCAGGGCCAATCCGAAGACGGCCAGAGAGATGCTGATCGAAAGGTTGAAGGCATGAAAAGGGTCTTCAGGGTCTGTGCGTGGATCATGGCCGTATTTCTTGCGCTGGCGGTGGCGAATTTCGGCATGACGGCCATCAACCAGGCCCGCCGCAATGAGACATATAAGGAACTGGAAATTTTTGCCGACGCCCTCGCTTTTGTGGAGGCGCATTATGTGGACGAGGTGCCGCCCAAAGATCTGATTTACGGCGCGCTGGCGGGGTTGCTGGGAAACCTGGATCCTCATAGCCAGTTTTTGACGCCTGAAGAATACGAGGATCTGATGGCGGACACGTCGGGACATTTCGGGGGCATCGGCATCGAAATCACGCTCAAGGACCATCTGGTCACCGTCATTACGCCGATCGAAGGAACACCGGCATGGGGGGCAGGGTTACAACCCAATGACCGTATTGTCAAGATCGACGACACCGTGTTGAGGGACGTCACGCTCAATCAGGCCGTCAAGATGCTCCGCGGCAAGCCGGGGACGGGGGTGACATTGACAGTCTGGCGCGAAAAAGAAGCGAAGCTTTTGACATTCAAGATCACGAGGGCGACCATCGAGATCAGGGATATCAAGGAAACCCGGCTTCTCGAACAGGGTGTCGCCTACATCAAACTCGTCGAATTCAGCGAAGAGACGCCTCATCATCTCGACCGGGCTTTGGCGGATCTCAAGTCAAAGGGAATGAATGCGTTGGTCCTCGACCTTCGCAATAATCCTGGAGGCCTTTTGGATAAGGCCGTGGAAGTGACTGAGCGTTTTGTCCCCAGAGGCGAGGTGATCGTTTCCATCAAGGGCCGCGACCTTTCACAGAACGAGGTTTTTACATCCCATTCGGGGCCGCTCTATAAAGACATGCCTTTGGTGGTTTTGGTCAACGAAGGGAGTGCTTCCGGCAGCGAGATATTGGCCGGTTGTCTTCAGGACCAGAAAAGGGCCATCATTGTCGGTTCTCAGACATTCGGCAAGGGATCGGTCCAGACGGTCCTGCCTTTGCGTGACGGTTCGGCATTGAAGCTGACGACAAGCCGCTATTACACGCCCCTGGGCGCTTCCATCCATGAAAAGGGCGTCACGCCCGACGTGATCGTTCCCGAGGTATCTTCTGCAGAGATGGATGTCCCGGAAAAAGAAACCACGCTGGAAGAGATTTTTGAAGGCGTTGAGAAGAAGCCGGATTCTACCGCTTTGGCCAAGCTTTACCGGCACGATCAGGCTTTATCGCGCGCTGTCGACATCATCAAGGGGATCAAGGTTTACCAGCAGATGCTGAAGTCTGCGGCATCTGCCGATCCGGATGCTGCAGGGAAGAAAGCGTCTCATGAATAACGCCAAGAATTTTGTCATTCTACTTCTTTCCATCTTCATCATTCTTCAGTCCCTCATTCTTTTTTATCTCCTGCGGCGGCCGGCCCCTGCGGTAAGGAGGCCCTCGGCGGTGACGCGCACAGGCGCCAAGCCCGGCGGGAGGTTTCCTTCAGTCCTTCCCGCAGAAGTGAAACCCATGCCACCCGCCGGAGAGGAAGCGCCGGTCCCGGTTCCGGCTGTCGGCAAGATCGCCCTGATCATCGACGATTGGGGATACAGCCTGAAAAACAAAAGCATCATCACGGATAATAATTATCATCTGACATTGGCCATTTTGCCTTTCCAGGAATATTCCAAAAAAGTGGCCGAATTGGCCCATTTTCACGGCAAGGAAGTGATTATCCATATGCCCATGGAGCCTCTTCATAAGGAACAGTACGGCCTGGAGGCGAATACGCTTCTGACGACGATGAATGCCTCTCAGATCGTCCATGTTTTGGACAAAGCTTTTTCAGAGACCCCTTACGCCAAAGGGATCAATAACCATATGGGTTCCAAGGCGACGGGGGATGCGCGCATGATGCGTATCGTCCTGGGATATCTCAAAGACCATGATTTGTTTTTTGTGGACAGCATGACGGCGCCGAAGAGCGTTGCTCGTTCGGTCGCCAAAACCTTGCATGAGAAATTCGCCGGCCGGGATGTTTTCCTCGATAACAGCACCGAGCCGGCATCGATCCGTGAACAGCTGATGAAATTGGCGCATCTGGCCCGTCAGAACGGCGTCGCCGTCGGCATCGGGCATGACCGTCCCAATACTATCGCTGTTTTGAAGGAAATGATCCCTCTTTTGCAGAGGCAAGGGTATGAATTTATAGAAGTATCAGATGCCGTCCAGAACCCTTGAGGGGGGGGGAAGCATTGTTGAACGTTTTGGGCATCGAAACATCTTGCGATGAGACGGGTGCTTCTGTGGTACGGGGCGCCGGAGACGTCGTTTCCAATGTAGTCGCCTCAAGCTTGGCGCAACATGCGCCCTATGGCGGGATTATCCCGGAGATTGCTTCACGCGCCCAGATGGAATTTATCTGCGCGGTCGTGCGCGAAGCGATGGCAAAGGCCCGCCTGAGGGCCGGAGAGATGGATGCTATTGCCGTCACTCAAGGGCCCGGCCTGATCGGTTCTCTGCTTGTGGGGTTGTCTTTTGCGCGGGCACTCAGTCTGGCATGGCGGGTTCCGCTTATCGGTATCAATCATTTACAGGCTCATCTTTACGCCGCTTTTATCGGAAGCGAGATATCTTTTCCTTTCACAGGTCTTGTTGTTTCAGGCGGGCACACCAGTCTTTATGAGGTTGCAGGCATCGGCTGCGAGAGACTGGTAGGTTCGACCCGCGACGATGCCGCCGGCGAGGCCTTTGATAAAGTGGCCAAGATTCTCGGCCTGGGGTATCCCGGAGGACCGGCCATAGAGGCGGCAGCCCGCAAGGGCTCCAGTGAAGCATTCCGGTTCCGCTGTGATTGCGGGCCGGGGTTAGATTTCAGTTTCAGCGGCATCAAGACAGCCGTTCTTTACAAAGCCCAGGATTTGAAAAAGCTGTATGGCAGACTTTCCCGGGAGACAGTCGCGGACTTAGCCGCGTCATTTCAGTCTGCAGCCGTCGAAGACCTGGTCGGCAAGGCCTGCCGCTTGGCGCAAAAAAGCCACAGCAGGCTTTTGGCTGTGGGCGGAGGAGTCGCGTTCAATACAGCATTGCGTTCCCGGCTTCAGGAAGAGACGCGGCGCAGGGGTATTGAGCTGCGTCTGGCGCCGAAAGCTTATTGTTTGGACAATGCTGCCATGGTGGCGAGCCTGGGCGTTCGTCTGCTTGAGGCCGGCAAAAGCAGCAAGCAAATAAAGCTGGATGCGCTGTTGGGGTAGAAATTAATTGAAGGTCGGAAGGTTTTAAAAATTTAAAGCTGACTCCTCGCGTTTGCATCTTGTTAATATCTGTCTCGGCCTGCCCTGGCCTTGCCCGAAGGGCAGGCCGAGCAGGCCGGACCAGTCCTCGCTCGGCCCGGAGACCGGGCTAGGCTCGGACAGGCCCCGTTACAAATTTCATTTGTAACGGGGCGGGTTCCGCAGAAAGCGGCATACCGACTCCTCCGATAGAGTCGGGTAATCACACAGCGGAGGGTCTAATTCCGCCTCTGGCGGAATTAAGGAGATACGAAAATGATCACGGATAACGAAATGGTACTCAGGATTTTGATCGCTTTTGTGTTAAGCGGCCTGATCGGGCTGGAGCGTCAAATTTGCCGTCACCAGGCGGGATTGCGCACGCACATCCTTGTTTGCGTCGGGTCGTGCCTCATTATGTTGACATCGCTGCATGTTTTTGATATATATAAATCTGTAGCAAATATGGATCCGACACGGATTGCCGCCGGTGTCATCACGGGCATCGGGTTTCTCGGCGCCGGCACGATCATCCGTTCCCCTGAGGGGATCCGGGGGTTGACAACAGCATCGAGCCTGTGGGTTGTGGCAGCGTTGGGTTTGAGCATCGGATGCGGGTTCTTCAAGGTCTCTGTGGTCGTGACCTTGTTGGTTCTTTTGGTTCTCTTGTTTTTGAGAGGATTCGAGAGGGTGATGCTAAATAAGGGGGTGCCGCATGGCCATAAGAGACAGGAAGAAGGAGACTGAGGACAAGGTGATCACTGTCGATTCAGCTATGCAGGGCAGCCTTTCTTTTAAGGAACCCGTGCACCTGCGCATTAACGGAAAGTTTGAAGGGACCCTTGAGGTCCGGGGTGTTCTTGAGATCGGGGAGGAGGCGGTGGTGGATGCCGCCATATCCGGTGACGATATTGAGGTTGCCGGCCGCGTCAAGGGCGAAGTGACCGCGGCCAAGAGGATCCATTTGAAGGAACATGCCGTCATCGAGGGCAACATCAAGACACCATCGTTAAACATCAGCGAAGGGGCTGTCTTCCAGGGGCGGTGTACCATGCTGGGAGATATTTTCGACACGGAAGCCTTGGCCCGTTATCTGGAGGTGGATCTCAACACCATCCTCGAGTGGGCCAACAGCGGCAAGATCCCCGCGTTCAAGGAATCGAACGATTGGAAATTCGAGCGTAAAAAGATAGACGAGTGGATATCCGCCGGGAAGATCGGTTAAGGCATTAGTTCATGGCAACCCATAAACTGCTGACCATCCGTGAGGTGGCCGGCTATCTCAATATCACGGAAAAAGAAGTCGTCGAACTGGCTGAAAGCGGGGTGATCCCCGCCTATAAAGTCGGCGGCGTCTATCTGCGGTTCAAAAAAGAGCAATTGGACCAGGTCCGGCCCGGCATCAAGCCCAACCAGTCGCTCGTCACCATCGAGGGGACTTTGTTTGAAAAGGTCAAAGATTTTATCTATCATAATGATTTTTATATCCTGTCCCTGATCGTCATCTTCTTCCTCCTTTATTTTATCGTCAAATTATGAAGAAACAGGCCTACGTGGACCTTGGTTTTGCCTGCGTGGATACGGGCAGGCAAACGAGACGGGGGTTCCCGGAGGTTATCTTTTGTCAAAAGAAGACAAAAGAGGAGATCCTCAAGATCGCGCGCGAGCTCGATCGGGACCGGAAAGCTCCGCTTTTGTTGACGCGTCTGGAACCTCGGGCTTACGCTTTCTTGAAACCGAGATTAAAAGGTCTTTTTTACGACAAGAAGGCCCGGGCAGCTTTCCGTAAGGGGCTCCGGTCTCCGGCAGCCGTCGAAGGCGAGGTCCTTGTCGTGACGGCAGGGACGAGCGATATTCCTGTTGCAGAAGAGGCGGCGTTGACCCTGGGGCTCATGGGTGTATCGGTGCGCAAGCTTTATGACGTTGGCGTTGCCGGCGTGCACCGCGTGATGGATAGGATGGATGTTCTGCGTCGGGCCGCCGTCATCATCGTCGTCGCAGGGATGGAGGGTGCTTTGGCGAGCCTGGTGAGCGGCTTGGTCAGCTGTCCCGTTGTTGCCGTCCCGACAAGTTGTGGTTACGGGGCGAGCTTCGAAGGTTTGTCGGCGCTCTTGACGATGCTCAACAGCTGTTCTCCGGGGATCGCGGTCATGAATATCGACAACGGTTTCGGCGCCGGCTACTTTGCCGGATTGGTGGTTCGCAGATGACAACGGTCTATTTCGATCTTTTGGGAGGAGTCAGCGGCGACATGACGGTCGCCGCTTTTATTGATATGGGTGTCAACTTGGACTGCGTCCGCCGCGGCCTCAGAAAGATCGACTTAGACGGCTACACGGTGAAAACCCACAATGTCCAGAGGGGGCATGGGAATGCTTTACGGCTTGAGGTGATTGTTCACCGCGAGAAAAATTTTTCTTATCGGGAGATTATGCGTTTCATCAAGACGAGCCGTCTGGCTCGCGGCGTCCAGGAACGGATGGTCAAGGTTTATGAGACGCTGAAGGCCGCCGAGGGGCGCGTCCACGGTCACGCTCATCGTGACATGCGTTTCCATCAGCTCGGCGAGGTCGATTCTTTCGTGGATATTGCTGCCGCCTGTGTCTGTATGGATGCGTGCGGCGTCTCGCGTCTGCTGTATTCCGCCATTCCCTTGGGGCTGAAGATCGCTCCTGCCGTTTCGGTCATGCTGGAAGGGCAGGAGGTATATTTTACGTCCTGGCCGCTTGAGAACGTGACGCCGACGGGCCTGGCGATCCTCAAAGCGCTTGGGACCCAGGTGGCGAGGCAGGCCTGCGATCATTTTGTTTACGGCCGGTGCGGCTACGGCGCCGGCATGGCTGATCCGCCGGGCATGGCCAATGTCCTGCGCATTGTGGAGCTTGATGCCGCAAAACGCTTCCTTGAGAGCGACACGGTGTTGGTCCTTGAGGCAAATATCGATGATACTCAACCCCAGGTTTATGCCTATGTCTGCGAACGCCTGTTTGAGGCAGGGGCTCTTGATGTTTTCCTGCAGAACATTGTCATGAAGAAGTCTCGGCCGGGAATTTTGCTGACGGTCTTGTCAGATGGACGTAATTTCGATAAGATATCTGACATCGTCTTTCGCGAAACAACCACGATCGGGTTGCGTTATTATCCTGTCAGCCGCATCAAATTGCCGCGTTCCTGCGGCAAGGTGAGGGTGGCCGGCGAGACCTTGAAGATCAAAACCGTTGTTCTTCCGGATGGTTCGCGGCGCAGTCTTCCGGAATACGAAGACTGCCTTCGGGCGGCTAAAAAGACCGGACGGTCCTTGCAGGAGATCATGGATCTGGCCAAGAAGAGGACATAGAGATGGCTTTGTCGGGATTGGATATTTATAAACTTTTGCCCAAAACCAACTGCAAGAAGTGCGGTTTTCAGACGTGCCTGGCCTTTGCGATGCAATTGGCCAAGAAAGCCGTCAGCTTGGACAAGTGTCCGTCTGTCGGCGAATCGGTTCGACTTAAGCTTGAGGAGGCTTCGCTGCCTGCCATCCGTCTTGTCGAGATCGGCACCGGCGAGAGGCGTGTGGCCGTAGGCCAGGAGACTGTTCTTTTCCGTCACGAGGAAAAATTTCACCACCCGACGGCGGTCGGGCTGATTGTGGAAGACGACCTGTCTGCGGTTGAGCTTGACCGGGCACTGGAGCAGGTACGGTCTTTAAGGTTTGAGCGCGTCGGCCAACAGATCGGCGTCGAGCTGGTCGCGCTGCACAACAAGAGCGGCAAGACAGAGTGTTTTGTGGAACAGCTTCGCCGCATACGCGCGGCTGTTGATCTGCCTCTGGTGTTGATGGTTTCGTCCCCAGAGACATTGAAGGCAGCGCTCGGTGTTTGCGCGTCCGAGCGGCCTCTGGTTTATTGCCCGAAAGCGGCGGATCTCGAGGCTTTTGTTACCGTCTGCAAGGAGTCTCATGTTCCTCTGGCATTTCGGGCATCCAGTCTTGAGGAATTTTCTGCCGCGACAAAGAAAGCGGCCCAGGCCGGCTTTGCGGATCTTGTCCTGGACATCCCAGAGAATACAACGACAGAGCGGCTGTGGCAGTTGACCCAGATCAGGCGATTGAGCCTGAAAAAAGGCGAACGCAGTCTGGGGTTCCCGACGATGGTGGTCGTGAATGCCGCTGTGGAAAGCGAGGCCGTTTGCCAGGCCGCCGCCTACATCGCCAAATATGCGAGCATCTTATTGGTAAGGACGACGAAGCCGGAGCACATCCTGCCTTTGTTGACCCTGAGGCAGAATATTTATACGGATCCGCAGAAGCCCCTCCAGGTCGAGCCGAACGTCTATCCTGTCGGGGCTGTCTCGCAGGATTCGCCTTTGCTCGTGACGACAAATTTTTCCTTGACGTATTACACGGTTTTGGGCGAGATCGAATCCAGCCGCCGGCCATGCTATCTGTTGTGCATGAATACCGAGGGGATGTCCGTATTGACGGCCTGGGCCGCAGAAAAATTCGGAGCCGAACAGATCGCCGATACGCTGACGAAATTCAAGCTGGCGGATACGGTACGGCACAAGAGCATCGTGATCCCGGGATATGTGGCCATGATGAGCGGGGACCTGGAGGATAAGTCGGGGTGGCGCGTCGTGGTCGGGCCGCGCGAGGCTTCGGGGTTGCCTGTGTTTTTAAAGAACTTTACGCAAGGATAGATCCTTCTCTATAGGGAGTGCGGAGACCTGCCCTTTCTGGGCTAGGTCCTCCTCTATGTGGGATGCGGAGACCTGCCCTTTCTGGGCTAGGTCCTCCTCTATGTGGGATGCGGAGACCTGCCCTTTCTGGGCTAGGTCCTCCTCTATGTGGGATGCGGAGACCTGCCCTTTCTGGGCGAGGGTTTTGACGATGGACAAGTGCATCATTACATTTTTGCCGGATAACAAGAAGGTCGTCGTGGACCGGGGGACGAACCTTTTGTCTGCGGCCCTTACCGCCCATATCCATTTGAATTCCAGCTGCGGCGGCGACGGGGTTTGCGGCAAGTGCCGTGTCCTGATTAAGAGCGGAAAGGTCCATGCCGAGCCTTCGGGCCGCATCGCTCCGGAAGAGAGGAAGGCCGGCGTCTATCTGGCGTGCCAGACATTGGTGGAATCCGATCTGACCGTTGAGATCTTTCCGGAATCCCGCCTGGATCTGAGCGCTTTGAGCCGGGAGGAACTCGCCTTGCGCCTGCGGGGTATCTATGCGCCGGCAGAAGATATCCAGGAGGCCAAGCCCGGATTGGCACAAGAGGTGTTTACGTTCCGTCCTTTGGTGGAAAAATTCCATTTTGAGCTGCCTGCGCCGGATTTCAACGACAAGTTGAGCGATTTAGAGCGCGTCTGCCGGGCCGTCCAGGAGAAGATCGGTGACGCGCCCCTGCATACGGGCTTGGCGAACTTAAGGAAATTGGGAGAGTTATTGCGTACCAGTTCCTGGAGTGTGACCGTGGCTGTGGCCGCAAAAGGGCCTGTCCATGAGATCCTCGCCATTGAGCCCGGGGACAGCTCGCAGAAGAATTTCGGTCTGGTCTTCGATATCGGCACGACGACGATTACCGGGCAGCTGGTCGATTTGACGCACAGGAAGGTCTTGGGGACAAAGGCGACCTACAACCGGCAGGCGACGTTCGGCTCGGATATCATCGCGCGGATCATTTATGCCCAGGCGGCTGATGGCTTGGAGAAACTTCACCATACGGTCGTCGATGTCCTCAATGAGATGGCGGAATCTTTTATCGATGAGCATGATGTAGATTTGAACGATGTGACGTGCGTCTGCGTCTCCGGCAATACGACCATGATCCACCTGCTTTTGCGCATCGATCCGTCGCACATCCGCCAGGCGCCTTACGTGCCGACGGCAAATTATATCCCTGTGATCAAAGCGGCGGAGGCCGGCCTCAAGATCAATCCTCACGGCGTTCTCTATTGCCTGCCGGGGGTTTCCAGCTATGTGGGCGGCGACATCACGGCAGGGGTCTTGTCGTGTGAGATCTTCAAGTCCAAAGATCTGGAGTTGTTGATCGATATCGGGACGAATGGAGAGATCGTCCTGGGGAACAACGATTGGCTGATCAGCTGTGCCGCATCGGCGGGCCCTGCTTTTGAGGGCAGCGGCATGACGTGCGGCCTGCGTGCCGTGCGCGGCGCCATCCAGGCGGTCCAGGTCGATCCAACATCCCTTGATGTCAAATACACGACGATTGGCGGCGATAAGCCTCGGGGGATCTGCGGCTCCGGCTATATTGATCTGGTGACGCAGTTGTTGCGCGCCGGTGCGGTCGATAAGAACGGTAAGCTCAACAGAGAGAAGACCCATTCACGCCTGCGGCCGTCTTCGGCCGGTTATGAGTTTGTTGTGGTTTCCGGTTCCCAGGCAGGGCTTGACAACGACATCGTGGTGACCGACGCCGACCTGGATAATTTCAAAAGGGCCAAAGCGGCCATTTATTCGGCGGTATCGCTTCTGGTCAGGCATATGGAATTGAACGCCGGCGATATCCGCAGGATCTTTGTCGCGGGCGGATTCGGCACGTCGCTGAACGTGGAGAGCGCCGTTTTTATCGGTCTGATCCCGGACCTGCCGCGCGAGAGATACGTCTTTGTGGGGAACAGCTCTCTGGCCGGCGCCAGGGAAGTCCTTTTGTCCCGTGACGCGGCGCAGGCTTGCGACAGCATCGCCGGCAACATTACTTATTTTGAGCTTTCGACCGACGCAGCATATATGGACGAATATATGGCGGCGCTTTTTTTCCCGCATACTGATGCCGGCAGGTTTCCAAGCGTAAAGTATTAAAAAAGAATAATCAAATTCCAAGATACAATGACCAAAAAATAATCAATCACCAAATTCGAATGACCAAAAAAGGCGGATTTTTTATTTGATTATTGGATATTGGGATTTATTTGTAACTTGTTTCTTGGTGCTTGGTTATTGATGTAAATTTGACATTCAAACAGTACAATTGATGGTTGTTCCAAGATTTTGGGTGTGACGATGGGTGACGTGATCGTGATCGGCGGCAAAGGCGGGACGGGCAAGACGACGATTTCGGCCCTTTTGGTCCTCGATCTGGCCAAGAAGGCGCAAGGGGGCGTTCTGGCGGTCGATGCCGACCCTAACAGCAATCTATGCGACGCTTTGGGGTTGAAAGACGTCGGGACGATCACGGATATCGTCGATGAGGTCGCAAAGAAACCGGAGTCCGTACCCAAAAATATGGGCAAGGACGCCTTTATCGAATACAGGATACATACCGGTATCACCGAGAGCGAAGGGTTCGATCTTTTGGTGATGGGACGTCCCGAGGGGCCAGGTTGTTATTGTTATATTAACAATGTCCTGCGCAACTGCATGGCGAAGCTCATTGCCGATTACCGCTATATCATTGTCGATAATGAAGCCGGTCTGGAACATTTTTCAAGGAAGACCACGCGGACGTGCTCCGAGATGATCGTCGTGTCCGATGCCACAGCTGTCGGCCTGCGTTCCGCCAGACGGATTTTTAAGCTGGCGGATGAGCTTGGGATTTCTTCCAAGAGACGGTTTCTCTTTGTGAACAAAGTCGAGGGGCCGAAAGATATGGGAAGCATGGAAAAAGACTGCAGGCTGGATAAGGTTTTCTTTATTCCTTATGATGACGCCGTTTCGGATCTGTCCGCCAAAGGCGTTTCTTTGACGTATCTGGCGCAGGATTCAGCGATGAGACAGGCTATTGTCAAAGCCGGAGAAATCATATGGCCGAAGAATTGAAGATGGTCGCAACATGGTCCCAGGCCGTCTGTGAGATGCGGTTAGGCGCCGGACGACAGGAAGGCGGCAGCCGCAAGGCGGCTTTGACTGTGGGCGGCGAAGAGACCTTGCCGTTTTTATTCAAGGAAGGCGCTTTGCCGCATGCGCCGCTCATAGCTGCTGAAATTTTCGATATTCCTCCGGACGACGATCCGGAGGCTTTGCGCTGCGATCTCAAGGGGATCGGTAAAGATCCGGCGGCATGGGCCAAGGCCATGGTCGAAGACGTGGGGGCTGATTTGGTCTGCGTCAAGCTTGCGGGCATCCATCCTGACGGCGCCAATGCGCCGGCAGACCAGGCCGTCGGCCTGGTCAAAAAGATCCTTGGTGTTGTGGACAGGCCTTTGATCGTTCTGGGGTGTGGAGAGGCGGGCCGCGATAACGAGGTCCTGCCGCTTGTCTCGGAGGCGACGAAGGGGGAGCGTCTGCTTTTCGGCGATGCCGTTCAGGAAAATTACAAGACATTGACGGCCGCCTGCATTGCCGACGGCCACAACATCATTGCCGAATCGCCGATCGACGTGAACATCGCCAAACAGCTGAATATCCTGATTTCCGATCTGGGGATGCCCCTGGACCGCATCATCATCAATCCCACCATTGGCGCTTTGGGATACGGCCTGGAATACGCCTATTCCATCATGGAGCGCGCCAGGAACGCGGCGCTCTCGGGCGACAAAATGCTGGCCATGCCTTTTATCTGTTTTGTCGGCCAGGAGAGCTGGCGCGCCAAGGAGGCGAAAGTCCCCGCAAGCGAATCTCCGGCGTGGGGAGACCAGAGAGAAAGAGGCATTATGTGGGAGGTTGTCACGGCCATGTCTTGTCTGCAGGCGGGCGCAGACATCTTGACGATGAGACATCCGCAGGCCATCAAGATCGTCAAGTCGGAAATCCAGGAATTGATGAAGAAGGCCCGGCTTTAAACCGATAGTTTACGACTTACGGCTTATTTATGTATATCATCGGCGAATTGATCAACGGGATGTATCGCAACGTCAGGGAGGCTTTGGCGGAGCGGGACGCAACCGCCGTCAAGGCATTGGCCCGCCGCCAGGTTGAGGCCGGCGCGGATGCGCTGGATATCAATTGCGGCCCTTTGTCGAAAGATTCCGTGCAGGATATGTGCTGGCTTGTAGAGACGATCCAGTCCGAGGTTGCCGTGCCTTTATGCCTTGACAGCACAAAACAGGCGGTGATCGAGGAAGGATTGAAAGCCTGCCGCGGCAAGGCGGTCATCAATTCCACGACGGCAGATGCCGACAAACTCGACGCCTACCTGGGCTTGGCCTTGAAGCACCGCGCATCTTTGATCGCGCTGACCGTCGACAAGAAAGGTGTGCCTCAGGATAAGGAGAGGCGTCTGGACCTGGCGGCTTTTATCCTTGAGCGCGCTGCCGGCGCCGGCCTTGACGCTGCCGAGCTATATCTGGACCCGGTTCTCCTGCCGGTCAACGTCGCCCAGAACCAGCTTGAGGATATCCTGCGCGTCATCGGCGATTTCAAGTTGTTGACGACGCCTGCGCCAAAAAGCGTCGTAGGATTGAGCAATATCTCTCAAGGGTCGAAGAACCGCTCGATCATCAACAGGACGTTTTTGGTCATGGCGCAGGCCGCCGGGCTTGAGGCGGCTATCCTGGATCCCCTGGACCAGGAGCTGATGCGGTCTTTGATTACTGGCGCGTTGATCCTCAACAAGACGATCTATTGTGATTCTTATATCGAGGCATACCTGAAGAGCAAATCCAGATCTTAGGTATGAAGGGCTGTTTCCCCAACCGCTCACCAAGATGGCCGACCCTGCAGCAGCAGGACAGCGATGCACCCGTTCCGACAGAGCCAGTATTCTCGCGCTTCTGTCGCTATTGGCTGTTCTTACCTGTATTTCTTTCCGGCCTATCCTTCGTAACGGATTTGTGAATTGGGACGACAACGTCTATCTGACGCAGAACCCGCGCGCGAAGAATTTTACCCCCGAGAAGATACCCCAGATATTCACCTCGTTCGAGAGGGTCCAGTATAAGCCTTTATCTTTCCTCGCCTTTGCGCTGGAAGATCGTTTTTTCCGCCTGGATCCCAGAGGTTATCACGCCTTCAGTCTTCTGTTGCATCTCATCAATGTCTTTTTTGTCTTCTGGCTCTTTTTTCTCCTGCGCAGGGATGTTTTTCTTGCCTGGTTCGTGGCTGTGTTGTTCGCCATTCATCCTCTCCGGGTGGAATCGGTCGCATGGGTAACGGAACAGAAAGACCTGCTCTACGGCTTTTTCTTCCTCGCAGCCGCCGTCACATATGTGCTTTACCGTCTGGGGCGTCCCCGCGCTTTATATTATGCGTCCCTGATTCTTTTTGCTCTCTCTTTGATGGCCAAACCCATGATGATCGCTTTTCCGCTGCTTTTGTTTTTTTTCGACGCCGCGCTCAAAAAGAAACCGTTCTTTTCCTGGTGGGACAAGATACCGTTCTTTGTCATATCATTTTTGATGATCCTGCTTAATTATGCCGCCCTGTGCTGGTTCCATGCCCAGCACAGCGTATCCTCTATGCCGCTGGAATGGCTCCAGCGGATCCTGATTTATATTTTCATGATCCTTTGGCCTGTCCGCCTGTCATGTTTTTATCCTTATGCGCAGGGTTTTCTCTTTACCGCCTGGCCGTGTTTCATATCGCTGCTTTTTCTGGGATATTTTTACCTGGTTTTGCGCCGCGACGGGGGACGAGGCATTTTCGCATTTTCGCTCGGCTTTTTTGTTTTGAGTCTTGTTCCTGTTCTCGCCGCCCGGGCATCCTATGCCGTCAGCGACCGTTATGTGTATATCGCAGCCCTCGGCATATTTTATCTTGCGGCTGCATACGTCCGGAGATTATGGGTGTCGCGGTTGAGCGGCCGCCGGGTCCTTAGGGTCCTCTCGGTGACGATAGGGACAGGTTTTATCTGTTTGCTTTCAGCTTTGACTTTTCAGCGCGCGCTTGTCTGGCATGACAGTATCTCTTTGTGGGAAGATGCGTTGGCAAAATACCCCGGGGTCTCTGCCGCGCATCTTAATGTCGCTTATGCCTATGCCGAGAGAGGCGATAATGCCCTGGCCAGGCAGCATGCCTTGGAGGCCTTGCGGCTGGAGCCCGGCGCCTGGGATGCGTTTCTTTTGCTCGGCAATATCCATTATGGGCAGCGCCAGATGGACAAGGCCGAAGAGTACTATCGTTTGGTTTTGCGTATTAATCCCGGCGCTTTTCAGGCATATAATAATCTCGGTCTGGTGCAGATGGCGCGCGGCCGCAAATATCTGGAGGAGGCGGCTGTTTTGTTCCGTCAGGCGCTTCAGATCAATGACCATTCGGACGAAGCGTTTTTCAATCTCGGGAAGGCTTATCTCGGGCTTGGACAGACGGAAGATGCCGTCGCTTGTTTCAGGAAAGCGTCTGTTTTGAATCCGGATTCGGCGCTGGCATATATCGCTCTCCTGGATGTTTTTATCAGCGAGAAGCGCTTTGACGAAGCCCTGGGTATTTTGCAGCCCTTGTTGGTCCTTAAGCCGGACGATGAAGCCGTTCTTCTGAAAGGCGGCGTGGTTTTGGCTTCGCTGGACTATTTTGATGAAGCGCGGCTGCTGTTTGAAAGAGTCCTTGCTTTGGATCCTGGTTGTGTGGAGGCGCTGAAGAATCTTGGGGGCCTTTACGGTAATCACGGAGACCGGGCGCGGGCGGAGCAGTATTTTCAAAGAGTCCGGGAGCTTAAATCAGGATCCGGCAGATGAGGTTCGGTCGGGTCGAGTTTCCTTTGTCGATGCGCGCCGTTGATCGTCTCCGGCGTCTTTTTGAATTTTCTTGTCAAATACGGGGTTTCAGTATAATATAGTCGGGTGTCAGAGAGGTATCTTCGAGAATTTTTGAAAATATCGGCGGAGTAGCGACCGAAGGGAGTCCTGAGCAAGCGAAGCGCGTCGAAGGACCCATCCCGATAGCTGCCGACAGGCAAGGGGCATGCGGCTCATATTTAATTTGCTGTAAAATATCTTTTAAAATGTATCTTTGGAAATAATTCGGCGGAGTAGCTCAGCCTGATAGAGCACGCGGCTCATACCCGCTTGGTCGGTGGTTTAAATCCACTCTCCGCCACCACTTTTTGCCAGAGAGAGCATCGTTATTTGAGCGTGGGTGGTTTTCCCGCCCCGGCCGGAGGCCGAGGCGGGATTTCGCTGGATTGGATATTGGGGTGCTCAAAAATCCCTGCCTGCCGGCAGGCAGGCACTCTCCGCCACCATTCTTCTTCGCCAAGCAGCTTTCGCGCTTGGCTACGAAGCAATCAGCGAAAAACAGTTGCTGCGAAGCCGTGAGCGTAAGCATCACGACGGAGCAGAACGCCACCAAAATTTGTCCAATCTTTTCTTCATGCAAATTTTGTCCCGACTTTCTGTCTGATCTTTTTTGGAAAGGAGGGGCAGCTTCGCTGGGAGAGCGATTGAAGGAATCGCGGCAGAATATTCCCTGTCGCCAAGATTCGTATTTGAGAGTTTTCCTGTGAATTTTGTCCCGATGATGCCGCATCTTTTTGCCGCAATAGGCCAAAACGCAAGCGTTGAATCGATGGGCTGAGGACAAGGCTCTCAACCAATCCCGTCAGAGGCCCTGGGTCCTGACGGGATTTTGTTATAAAGGGGATATGCAGGAATGCAGGGGGGGCGATGAAAATAAGGCGCAGCACATTATTCTTCTTGTCGTTTCTGTGCATCGCAAGCACGGCCTTTTCTTCGGAATATAAAGGGGAAGAAATCACGTATGCGATCTCTCCTATCGGCCGGGCAGAGTATCGTGATCTTGGGGTGGTCGATATCGAAGGCCGCAAGCTCAGTTTGGTTACTTTTAGGACGGTTGTTCCTGGTTTTAACGATCTGGAGAAAATCTATGCAGATCCTCAGACAGGCTTGCCGGTGAGGGTTGAGCGGGATATTGCGTGGGTTTTTTCTAAAGAGAACCTCACGGAAGAATATTCCGCCGCGCAGCATACTTTGGTCATCAAAAAGTTCATCGGTGGAAAACAGGTCGAAGAATACAGCTTCAAGGCGGAGGGGCCCATTCATAATGCGATCCTGCTTCCTTTTTATCTGCGCCGCGCAGAGAATTTGGCGCCGGGATGGAGCTATGTGATCCGGCTTCCTCAGGAATTTAAGATTTCTTTGGTGTCATTGGATGACGTCGAGGTTTCCGGAAAAAAATACAAGGCCTATCATTTTATCAGCGAACCGCGTAAGTTTGAGATATGGATTTCCAGCGATGCTTCGAGGGTTCCCCTGGTGATCAAGGGGCTCGGGGGCTTCGGTTACGCCTTGCGGATGGAAGACCGCGTGTTTCCTCCTGCGGCCGGCGCAGAAGCCGGCTGAAAGAGGGGCGCTCCAGCCGGAGGTGTTCATATTTTCGGCGTTGCTCTTTTTTTTAGAATGTGATAAAATTCCTCCATGATGGAGGAGAGGGCGCGCAAGTCCCTAGTCATAGAGTCCAAAGGTTTTACGTTAATCGAGTTCGTCGCGATCGTCATCATCATGACCGTTCTGGCCAGTATCGCCTTGCCTTTATTGATCAAAGGGGTTGAGCGGGCTAGAGTGAATGAGGCCAAGACGATGCTGGGCGCCTTGCGCCGCGCGCAATTGAGGTATGCTGTCAGTTACGCCGTCTATGCCAGCGACAGCAGCCGCTTGGACATCAATCTCCCGCCGGCAAAGTATTTTTCCTATTCGGTCCTTGGAGGGACAGACCTTAGCGGCTCCACCGTCCCCGTTGCCGCTGCAGTAAGGACAACCCTGGAAAGCTTTCAGGCCGTCAGTTGCCGTTTCAATATTACGGCCGGCGGTAATTTCACGGCCAATACGACCCAGTGTGTGCAGTTGCTTTGAACCCCGCTGTCTTTTGGGGCGGCCTCAATGAGGAGAATTTGTGGTTTATAAATTCATCACCCGTTCCAAGGGAGTCGTTGTCTTTTCGATTTCTCTCATCGCCTTCGGCGCTTTTAACGCTTTTCTCATGATCCTTTCCATGGCGCTGATGAGCTTGAGGAACCTTCCGGAGGTGGCGGCAGTCTTGCCGGTGGGAATGATCTCCCTGCCTGTCTTTTGGTTATCGTCTATCCTGAATCTTTTGATCTTTTTGGCGTGGGTGGTCTGCGGGATCGGCGCTCTACATCTGAAGGACTGGGCGCGTCAGGCCCTGCGCGTCGTCATGTCCGTTTATCTCATCAATTTTTTGGTCAACATCTGTCTCAATGTTTTCCTGGCGCAGGAAGTCATGGCGGATGTCCCTGTCGTTTTTCTGATCATAGGGATTGTTTTGTCTTTTTCTTATTATCTCGGCCTGATTTATTTTTTTTCCCATCCCAACATTGTCCGCCAATTCAAATACGGTGTCCCTCCGGCTTGACCTCTGCTTAGAATAGTGGGGATGCAACCATGTACGCATGCGTCAAAAAGACCGTAGAAACCTATCGGATGTTTGCGCCACAAGATAAGGTGTTGGCGGCTGTTTCCGGGGGGCCGGATTCTGTTGCGCTCTTGAGCGTTCTGAAACGCCTCCAGGCGGCCATTGGTTTGGAAATTTCCGTCGCTTCGTTTGACCACGGCATCCGCAAGAACTCCAGGCGCGATGCGGCATTCGTCGGGGACTTGGCTGAGGCCATGGGATATCCTTTTTTCACGGAGCGGTTGAGGCATGGAGGGCGTGGCCGCCTTTCGGAGGATTTTTTGCGCCGGGCACGCTATGATTTTTTGACGAGGGTTGCTGCGGACACGGGCGCGAATGTGATGGCATTGGGGCATACGCGCGACGACCAGGCGGAAACGGTTTTGATGCGTCTTTTACGCGGCAGCGGGTTGTGGGGGTTGATGGCCGTCTTGCCGGTGAGGCGGCAGGGGGCGGTGAAGATTGTCCGGCCGTTGATCGGCGTTTCCAGAAAAGACGTCCTTCGATATCTCAAGAAAGAGAGGTTGGATTACCGGGTGGATGAAACGAATGAAGAAGAAGTTTACCTGCGTAATAAAATCCGGCTCAAACTTCTTCCTTTTCTTGAGAAAGAATTCAATGCCAATGTCAGGGGGGTGCTTGTGAATACGGCCTTGTCCGTGGGCGCTGATTATGATTATTTGGAACAGCGCGCATGGGATTTCCTTAAAGGGCACGGCCGCTCGGTCGTCGGACAGTTGATGATAGCAGAAGAACCGCTGAAGTCCTTGGATATAGCGTTGAGGCGCATGGTTGTGCGGATGGCAATTTCGTCGTTAACGGGGATTTCCGGCCTGCTCGGATTCCGGCATTCTCTCGAATTGGAAGAGTTGTTGTTCGGGCGCCCTGCCGGATCCGAGGTCCATCTGCCGGGAGGTGTGGTTGTATCCAAGGAGGCTCGTATGCTTTCTTTCGTTTGCCGCAAGCCTCGCCGTCGCCGCCTTCCCCGGAGAAAAATTTGCGCCAAAAGATGATTTGCTTTTAAGACACGTTAGGTTATAATAGGAAAACCATGAATAAATCAAATTCCCGTAAAATGAAACAGTCTCCTGCACAAAGATTTAAGAAGAACAATCTCTCTGTTTTCGTGTGGATCCTTTTTATTGTCGGCACCCTTTATCTGATGGGGCTTTTGCAGAACAACGGGACGGCCCGCAAAGAGCTTTCATACACCGAGTTCTGTCGTGTCTTGACAGAGGAACCGTCGCGGCTCAAGGTTGTCACGATGTCCGAAGATATTCTGCAGGGGGAGTTTGTGAATGGCTCACGTTTTTTCGTCAATATCCCCCCTGATGACAAAGATCTCTTGGCGCTCCTGCGTACTCATGCGCCCGATTTCCAGGTCAAGCCGGCCCGGACGATTTGGACGAATCTTTTGTTTTCTCTAGGTCCCGTCGTCCTTTTTATCGCCTTCTTGTGGTATTTCAGCTATCGCGGGGCCGAGGTGGGTAACCGGATCTGGTCTTTCGGCAAGGTGAAGGCGCGCCTGGGGACGGAGTCCAAGGAGAAGGTGACTTTTGCCGATGTGGCCGGCGTCGACGAGGCCAAAGAAGAACTCCAGGAGGTCATAGAGTTCCTCAAGGATCCCAAGAAGTTCCAGCGTCTTGGGGGTAAGATTCCCAAGGGCGTGCTTCTCGTGGGTCCTCCGGGCTGTGGCAAGACATTGATCGCCAAGGCTGTCGCCGGGGAAGCCAACGTTCCTTTCTTTAACATCAGCGGATCCGACTTTGTCGAGATGTTCGTCGGCGTCGGCGCGTCGCGCGTCAGGGATCTTTTCGAACAGGCCCGCAAGGCCGCAAAGACTTTTGGCCGGGGCGCGATTATTTTCATAGATGAGATCGATGCGGTCGGCCGTCTGCGGTTTTCCGGGATCGGCGGCGGCCACGATGAGAGGGAGCAGACCCTGAATCAGCTTCTTGTGGAGATGGACGGATTTGATCCGCAGGAGGGTATCATCCTTATTGCCGCGACCAACAGGCCCGATACGCTCGATCCTGCCTTATTGAGGCCCGGCCGTTTCGATCGGCATGTGGTTATCGACCGGCCCGACATTAAAGGACGCGAGGCGATCCTGAAGGTGCATTCCGCGAACATCAAGCTGGCGGCTGATGTCAGTCTCGAGGCTATCGCCAGGCAGACGCCTGGTTTTTCCGGAGCGGACCTGGCCAACCTTTGCAACGAAGCCGCTCTGCTTGCCGCGCGTTATGACAAGGAGGCCGTAGGCAAAAAAGAGATGGAGGCGGCCATAGAACGTGTCGTCGCCGGGCCTGAACGCAAGAGCCGCGTGATCAGTCCTAAAGAAAAAGAGATAGTGGCTTTTCACGAGGCGGGGCATACCCTTGTCTCCCTTTTGACGCCGGAGGTTGACCCGTTGCATAAGGTTTCCATCATTCCCCGCGGCGTGGCAGCCCTCGGTTATACGCTCCAGCTGCCTTTGCAGGACCGTTACATCATGATGAAAAGCGAGCTGATCGGCCGCATCACGGTCCTGTTGGCCGGCCGCGCTTCCGAGAATCTTTATTTCCAGGATATCACGACGGGTTCCGAGAACGATATCGAAGTCGCGACGCAAATGGCCCGGCGCATGGTGTGTGAATTCGGTATGTCTGAAAAGATCGGTTATCTGACCCTTGGTCATCGTCAGGGATTGATTTTTCTGGGCAAAAACCTTTCGGAAGAGCGCAATTATAGCGACGAGACCGCTAAGATCATAGATGATGAGATCAAGGCGATCATCGATTTATGCTATGATCGGGCAAGACTCCTTTTGGAGCAGAATAAAGACAAGTTGACGCTTTTGGCCAATACTTTGCGGGAACGCGAAGTGATGGATGCCGAAGAAGTCAAAAAACTGCTGGGCTTCGCGCTGTAAGCCGCCTATGGTTCCACGCGTTCTCGCCTTGAAAAATTCCGCCGATCTCCTGAAGGAATTCAAGCGTATCGGCGTCGATGGGGGCGGCATGAAGATCATGTGCCCCAAGGCCTTCCTGCGTATCGTCAAAGTCTCGCACCTCCCCGGTTTCTGTGCCAATATTCTCAAGCAGGAGATGCTTTCTCTCGGCGGAGATGCCGCCTTGAGCCGCGGCTCGATCACCGGAACCGACAGGCATACCGATTGTCTTCTTTTGGGGACCTTCTCCCAGTATGCGTCGCTGTCTTCCAAGTTAAAGAAACAGCCGTTCGGCCTTTCTGAGCTCGGGCAGGATATTCGCTTGTGTCTTGTCCATTCGGCAGGCGGAGGGGTGCCGCTTCATCTGGGGCGCCGTCATCTGCGTTTGGGCCGCAGGACCCTGGTCATGGGCATCTTGAATGCCACAACAGACTCCTTCAGCGGCGACGGGATGTTGGGGGTGTCTCCTCAGCGGGCGTTGAGTCTTGCCCGCAGCATGGTGGAAGAGGGTGCCGACATCATCGATATCGGAGGAGAATCCAGCCGTCCCGGCTCCAGGCCTGTTTCTGCGAAAGAAGAATTGAAGCGTGTCCTGCCGTTTATTAAATTGTTTGCAAAGTCACTGCGGGTTGTTCTTTCCATCGATACGACGAAGAGCGAAGCGGCCCATGCGGCCCTGGATTGCGGCGTCGGTATCGTCAATGATATTTCGGCTCTCAGGGGCGACAAGAAGATGGCCGGGCTGGTGGCCCGTTATGGGGCGGCTGTTGTTCTGATGCACATGAAAGGGGTCCCCCGCACGATGCAGAAATCCCCTCATTACGATGACCTTATGGGGGAGGTTACGGGTTTCCTGGGCGATTCAATAAAAAAAGCACTTGATAGTGGCATCCGACAAGATAAAATAATAATCGATCCGGGAATTGGTTTTGGCAAAACGCTTTCCCATAACATTGAGATCATTGAAAGGCTTTCTGAGTTGAGGATGTTCGGCCGGCCGATCCTCGTGGGGGTGTCCCGCAAGCGGTTCATCGGCAGGATCCTCAATGCAGGGGTTTCCGGGAGGCTTTGGGGGACAGCTGCGGCAGTCTGCGCCGCTATCGCCGGAGGCGCGGATATTGTGCGGGTGCATGATGTCCGTCAGATCAAGCAAGTCGTCCGCGTTGCGGACGCCATTCATAAAAGGTGCGACTGATGTGGGATAGCATAGTCGAATTCTTCAACGTCTATTGGTCTGTATTGAAACCGGTCATCGAGATCACGATCCTGTGGTTTGTTTTTTTCAGGATCATGATCTTTTTCGAGGGGACTCGCGCCGGCCAGGTCTGGAAAGGCATTTTCATCCTTGTTATCGCGTTCTTCCTGGCCCAAAAACTGGGTTTGAATACCCTTGATTGGATCCTGACGAAATTATTTGCCATATCGGTCATTGCTATCATCGTTATCTTTCAGCCGGAGCTGCGATTCGGTCTTGCCCGGCTGGGACAGCCGCATCTTTTCGGGACAGGATTGAAGGAGGAGGAAGTCGATGACTTGATCCGTCAGCTCAGCTCCTCATTGTTTTATCTGTCCCAGAGGAGGATCGGGGGGATCGTCGCCATCGAACGCGAGGACCGGCTCAAGAGCTATATCAACAGCGGCATCCTTGTCCAGGCGCGGATAACGCCGGAATTGATCGAAACCATTTTTACTCCGCCGTCCCCTTTGCACGACGGAGGCGTCATTGTCCAAGGCGACACCTTGGTGGCGGCAAGCTGCTTGTTCCCCTTGGCGCAGAATCCCTATCTCAGCCATGCCTTGGGGACACGGCACAGGGCGGCATTAGGCATCAGCGAGGAGACAGATGCCGTTGTTTTGGTTGTTTCTGAAGAGACGGGGCTGGTTTCTCTGGCCGTCGGCGGCCGGCTGACCCAGGGGTTGACGCGTGAAGAATTTGCGCAGGCCCTGCGCGATCAACTCGTCCAGACGAAAAAACACGCTGTGTCCTGACGTATTTTTCTTTTCTGCCGTGGTGAGGAGTCACAGGCATTGCGGAGGATGTTTATGGGCGCACCAAAAAAGATACTGCAAGATTTCAAAAAATGGTTCACGTATTACCCTTTATACAAGGTCCTCGCTTTGATCCTTGCGGTCGTCGTTTACCTTTACGTCAACGGAGAATTTAAATAGGGCCGTCTCTGTGAAAGCGCGATTCCGGCGGTTCGATGCCGGTTTGACCCTTGCGGAGAAAGGATTGTCGTGCCTCTTTTAGGAGTCAATATAGACCATATCGCGACGCTCAGGCAGCAGCGCCGTGCGCCTTATCCCGATCTTCTTTTTGCTGCCAGGATTTGCGAGAATGCAGGCGCTGATTCCATTGTGGCGCATCTGCGCGAAGACCGCAGGCATATCCAGGATGCCGATGTCTTTGCGTTGCGTAAGACCGTCACGAAAAAATTTAACCTGGAGATGTCCATTGCGGATGAGATCGTCGGGATTGCCTGTCGTCTCAAACCGCATCAAGCGACCCTTGTGCCCGAGCGCCGCCAGGAATTGACGACGGAGGGGGGCTTGGACGTTGTTCGGTATAGAACGCGCGTGGCGAGAGCGGTCTCGAGGCTCAAAGAGAAGAATATCGAGGTCAGCCTTTTCATCGAGTCGAGCCGCCGCCAGATCAAAATGGCCGGGGATGTCGGCGCGGGTACGGTCGAGTTGCATACAGGCCGTTATGCCGATTGCCGGTTGGCGGGCGCCCGAAAGAAGATACTTACGGAGTTTCGGGAAGCCGTGGCTTACGCCCGCGACCTGGGCCTGGTCGTGAATGCCGGCCACGGTCTGGACTATGAAAACGTCTGCCCCGTGGCGTCGATGAAGGGTATGCATGAGTTGAACATCGGCTATGCGATCGTGTGTTTTTCCATTTTCTTGGGTTTGGAACGCGCGGTCCGCCAGATGAAGGCCCTGGTGACGAACGCCGGGAAATCCTAAAAGAGGGTGCATGGTCAGAGGCAGCGGGATCGATATCGTCGAGATCAAGAAACTAGATCGGGCTGTAAAACGCTGGGGGGATGTTTTCCTGAAGCGTGTTTATACTGCGAAAGAACTGGCTTATTCCAGGAACAAGCGTCATCCGCTCCAGCATTTGGCGGCACGTTTTGCGGCCAAAGAGGCGATTTTCAAGGCCCTGGGGAACAGCCCGAAGCTGAACTTTCGTGATATCGAGATCATCAATGATGCTAACGGGCGGCCTTTCTGCCGCATCAAGAATAGAAAGACTTCTATCGCCCTCTCCTTGTCTCATACGGATCACTATGCTGTGGCCAGCGCTATTCTTTGATCGTAAGAAGCAAACGCACAAAGGCGATTACGGGCATGTCCTGATCGTGGCCGGTTCGCGGAGTTATACGGGCGCCGCTCTTTTGTGTTCCGGGGCCGCCATGAGATCCGGTGCTGGATACGTGACCCTCGCTTTTCCTGAGAGCCTCCAGGGTGTCATTGCTTGCGGTGTAAGGGAAGTCGTGACGCTTCCGTTGCGTTCGACGGCCCAACAGAGTGTTTCTGCAAGGGCGTTGCCGCAGATCATTCCGATCCTAAAAAAAGCCGATTGTCTTCTGGTTGGTTGCGGCATGTCGCGTCATCCTTCCACGCAGGCATTGATACGTTCTCTGGTGAGGCGTGCTTCGATGCCGGTGGTCGTGGATGCCGACGGCCTTAATGCTATGGCGGGGCATTTGGGCATTCTGAGAGGATTAAAGCATCCTGTTATTCTCACACCGCATCCAGGGGAGATGGAACGTCTCTGCGGTCGTCGGATTGACGCTGCGCCGGCAGCCAGAAAAGAAGTTGCAAAAGATTTTGCTCTTCGTTACAATGTTACCCTGATTTTGAAGGGGCACAGGAGTTTGGTGTGTTCTTGCCGCGGCCGGCTCTATGAAAACACAACGGGTAATCCTGGTCTGGCGACAGCCGGGAGCGGTGACGTTCTTTCCGGTATCGTTGCGGCTTTCTTGGGGCAGGGGATGGAGCCTTTTGAGGCGGCATGCCGCGCCATTTATATTCATGGCTTGGCTGCCGATTTGGCCGCCAAAGAGAAGACGCAGCCGGGGATGATCGCCTCCGATGTGATAGAATATTTGCCGAAGGCATTCAAGAGGTGCCGTTAAATGGCAGAAACAAAACTCAAGGGTGATATTGCCGAAGCCTATGTTCTTTTTTTGCTCAAGCAGAGGGGTTTTCATGTTCTTGTCCCGTGGGGAGAAGATCATAGATTTGATATGGCGGCGTAAAAGAATGGTATCTATAAAAAAGTCCAAGTCAAATATGTCTCTGCCAAAAACGGAATTCTTGAGATCCCCCTGAGGAGTTGTAATAATCACAAAGTTATTCATTATTCGCCGATGGATGTCGATATTATAGCGGCATACCGTGATGCAACACGCAAGGTTTATTTTGTACCGCTTAAAAATATCAGCAACAGGAGCAGTTTTAAAATACGCCTGATTCCGGCGAGAAATAATCAGCAAGAGAAAATTGTTCCGGCTTCCAGATACGAAGCCAGATTTGATTTCTTTGATAAGTGATTTGCTGGCGTAGCTCAGCAGGTAGAGCATCTCACTTGTAATGAGAGGGTCACCCGTTCGATTCGGGTCGCCAGCTCTTTGAATATATCGGCCGCCTTGTCTAAGAGACAACTCAAAAATTATCTTGAGCATGTTTGGGGATGATTTTTGAATTAGACTTCGGGGCAAGTTTTGCAAGGTAGAAATACCTTGCCTGTCAAAATTTGGACGGGTACCCAAGTGGCTAAAGGGGGCAGACTGTAAATCTGCTGCACACATGCTTCAGAGGTTCGAATCCTCTCCCGTCCACAAAATTTTTCCGATAAGGAAAAATTTTGTGGATGCCGAAAGAAGCGTAACTGAGCGACAAGCGAAGTAGCTTATTTCGGCGCCACCACCAAAGCGTGAACCGCTAGAGGGAAAAATTTTGTGGATGCCGAAAGAAGCGT